>ERZ791899.56-NODE-56-length-147056-cov-17.214536_pt1 | contig 147056 bp, 125 predicted proteins | sample MGYA00510151_ERZ791899 | MGnify/ENA primary metagenome ERZ791899 (study PRJEB30046, sample SAMN00792118) | human gut metagenome | study: EMG produced TPA metagenomics assembly of the A metagenome-wide association study of gut microbiota in type 2...
ACGCCTAAAGCGTCTGGAAGCACGTGACTTCAGTCATGTGAGGATATAATTCACTGTCATGTGTAAGTTGTGGTTCTTCTATAAAGGAGTCTTATTCTAACAATGAATCGGCCGTAGAAACCATACAGCAACGAGTAATGTTAGAGCTTCTGCCGCAGGAACGGCGAGCCATATTCCAGTCAAACCAAATTTCAAAGGCAGTACAATCAGAAATAAAAGTAATAGTAGGAATGAACGCAAAAATGTGATCAGACCGGAGAAATATCCTTTTCCATATGCCATCATTCGAATTGCAGCAAAAATATTAATTCCTGAAAATAGAAAACCAAGTCCATAAACTCTCATTCCGGACACTGCAATAGGAAATACAGGGCTGGATGTATCTGCGAAACAGGATACAGCAACTGGAGTAAGAAAGTAGGTCAGTGCATAAATGACGATTGGAGCTACTGCGAAAAAGCGATGAGCATAGCTTTCCAGTTTTCGACAAATTCTTATTTTTCGGTCGCCATACGCATAACTCAGAGATGGTGCTATGCCCATAGAAAAACCAAAGTAGACACCGATAAACAAAAACTGCAGATACATGATGATGGAAACTGCGGCGACACCGTCTTCACCGGCAAAGGAGAGTACAGTGCGGTTAAATACGATGGTTGTAACTGCAATAGCAAGTTGATTGACAAATTCGGATGCACCATTTATCATACAAGGCATGGCTTCCCGCAAGGATAAGTTATGCAAGGTAAATGAAAGATACTTTTGTTTATGGATAAAATAATAAATTCCCATAGAAAATGACAATACCAGCCCAAGAATTGTTGCCAGTGCAGCACCGTAGATTCCCATTTGCATTTGTCCGACCAGAATATAGTCCAAAACGATATTCAAAATACCACCGGACAGTGCAGTTATAAAGCTATATGTGGGGGCACCGTCCACTCGGATAAAATATGTAAACAGTTCCTTACCGATTACGACGGGAGCTGCAAAAAGCCACCAACGTGCGTATGTTTTACACCCTGCAATTGTCACGGGGGTTGCACCGAGCATGGTCAGAATTGCTGAGAGATTCGTAAGAATCATCAGGGAAACGAGGCATCCAAGCAAAATAGCTGCAAAAGAACTGACAGAAAAGGAGCGGTCTGCTTCCTTTTTTCTGTTTTCTCCAATGTGCAAAGCTGTGACAGCGCTGCCGCCGGTAGCAAATACAAGTGCAATTCCGGTCAATACATTTACAATAGGATAAACAGTGTTAATAGAAGCCAGTGCATTGGTTCCGACATATGTAGAAACAAAAATACCATCAATAATGGTATAGACTGTGTTAAATAATGATGTTAGATATGTCGGAACAATAAATTTTAATAGTTTTGTGAATTGAACTTCTTTTTCAGAAGCAAAAATTAAAGCATTTTCCATAAAAATTTCCTCCCTTGATGAAAGTATAAACCTTAAAGTAGCTTGAAGGTCAACGTGAAAAATAGTATAGTGGGTAAATAGTAGTAAGTTTTAAAACCAGGAAGGGAAGAATCATGGATAAAAGATTTCAAATTGGAGAAATAGCCCGTTTTTTTGATATACCAGCATCTACCTTTAGGTATTGGGAGGAGAAGGGGATTTTACATCCCGGAAAGAAAATTGAAAATCAATATCGGGAATATGCAATTGAAGATTTAATGACCATTTCAGATGTCATTTTTTATAAAAATCTTGGGTTAGAGTTAAGGGAAATTCGTGGAATGGATGCCGCAACGCCTGAGCAGCATGGAAAATTATTTTCTGAGAAACTTTTAGAATTGGAACATCAACAAGAACTGCTTGCACGTCGGATGGAGAAATTACGCTATCATATGAAGGCGTTGAAGACATTGGAGAAATTGAAAACACAGGTATATCAAGAGTCTGATATTGATACAGCTTGCATTGTATCTTTTGACTTGATTGAAAGGGACAAGCTGCGTCAGTATATTGAAAATCCATATCTTTATTCACGGGTGCAGCATACACAAACACTTCCACAAGAACAACGTGGGCTTACTATACCGGCGGAAATGAGTTCATTATTTCCAAAATCCAGTATTCTTTGGCAAAAAAAGGCAAATCGTTATGTAACTTTTTTGCTTAGGGAAGAAGTGACAGAGGGGTTTCCTAATAACCTGCACGAACACTTATCACGTATTCAGGAATCACACCGTACTGGTACAATCATCAGCCGCTTTTTGCTTTGTGCACAGGAAAACGGAAAGACATATGATTTCTATAAGACGTTTGTAGAAATCATATGAAAGAGCAACATTTATGGCAACTGTGAAAGCACTGACCGGTTACGAATGAGCTTTAAGAAGACCGAAATTCAAAGCAAGATGGAGAGTTTCGGTCTTTGAATTATTTATATAAATTTCTCCACTGTTTTGACGGTTCCTGTTTATCGCAATCATCACAGATCTGTGGCCAGTTGATTTTCCATTCAAAATATCTAGCTGGATTTCAGTTCTTCTTTTCTAATTGTCCATTCTTTCAAAAAATCATTAAGAATCCCATAATTAAACCATATGCCAACAGGTGGATGAGCAGGCCGACTATCGGAATTGTGGTAGCGTATAGAGGTATCGTTGCTGGAATTTGATTTTTCGTTAGGATAAGTCTCCAATTGAAAGAGATTAATCATTCCAGGATTAAATTCATCAATCCAGAACAAAATTTCCATTAGCTTAGAAGCATTCACCGTAGTTGGTTCATGGAGTGCCAGTGGGTTTACGTCCAGAATCTTAGCCATTTCTGTTACCAGATCTTTACGGGGGACCCGGTAGTTGGTTTCGTATTGGGCAAGACGGTTCGCACCCTGGCCCCAGCCAAGAGCTACACCGAGTTCTGCCTGTGTCATATTCCAGATAAGTTTCATGTGGAGAATGAGATGTCTAAAATGAATCTGCCAGAAACCGTACCTGCTGTGGTATAAACTATAAATTGTTGTCATAAAATGTGGTAAGAAAATCAGACGAATATTTTTTCACTCTGCAAACCCGAATGTTATATCATCACTTTGCTGCCAGATACTATAGACCTGATACAACATTGATCGGATTCCCTTCCATAAACTGCTTTATATTATCCGCCAGAATAGAAACCAACCGCTGTCTTGTCTCAAGTCCTTTCCATCCCATATGTGGCGTCAAAAGGACATGATCCATAGTATAAAGAGGGCTGGTTTCTTCAGGTGGTTCAGTTTCCTGAACATCAAGTCCGGCTCCTGCAATCGTACCATTTTCTAATGCTTCTATAAGAGCAGCCTCATCAATAAGTGCACCTCTTGAAGTATTAATAATAAATGCTGAGGGCTTCATAAGTGATAAAGACTCTTTGTTTATCATATGTTTTGTACTTTCCGTCAATGGACAGTGCATGGAAACATAATCACTATTCTTGAGTAATTCCTCAAGCGATACATAGCGGATCCCCTTCTCATCCTCTCTTGGTGTCCTGGTATATACAAGTATGTTCATATCCAAAGCCTGTGCGATCTGGATAACTTTCCTGCCAATGTGTCCTGCACCTATAATACCAAGTGTTTTTCCATTTACCTCAACATGCGGAACCTGAAGATTTCTGGTAAAATTGTCATGATTTCCGCGTGCCAGCATCTTCATCTGTACCTGCATTGCAGAACTCAGATTCAATATCATCATGATCGCAGTATGTGCCACACGTTCTGTGCTGTATGACGGAATATTGCAGACTGTAATCCCCTTCTTCCGTGTTGCTTCAAGATCAATGTTATTATATCCTGTACCTGCCTCGCAGATCAGTTTAACAGATTCCGGGAATTTCTGTATCATTTCTGCACTCACAGGCATCTCCTTTGTTACAATGATATTTGCACCCTGAATACGCTCTGACAGCTGCCGTTCTGTTGTATCATCATATACTGTAACATCAGAAGATAAAACGGAAAAATCCAGCTTCCCATCAAAATTCATTTTCTTTGCATTCAATACTACACATTTATCGTTCATACTATAAATTCCTCCTTGGTAAATTACTTCACGCTATCGGGATTGCACCTATTTATCAGTCGGCCATGATTTCCGAAGAGCCACATAGGATATTAAAAAGTTTGCAAACCAACCTGCCGGTACAGCAAGCCAGACAAATACAATGCCAAAACGCGGTGCACAAATCAAAGCAACTGACAGGCGGATCGCCAGGTTCACCATATTTGCAATAAGGAACGGGCGCATGATTCCAAGACCACGAAGAACCCCATCGGTTGCCATTTTGATTCCCATAAAGATGAAGAAGTAACCGAGCCATCTCATATAACCCTCGGATACCTGATAAGCTAGGACAGTTCCATCTTTACCAAGGAATAGCGAGGAAATCTGAGTATGCAATGTTTCAATGACTATAAAAGCAAGAACTGCAAAACATACATCTAACACCAGTGCAGCGTGATATCCTTTTTTGAGCCGTTCAATTTTCTTTGCACCAAGATTCTGGGAAACATATGGGGAAACCGCATTGCCAATGGATACAAAAATCAATGAAAAAACATTCTCTACCCGCATCGTCGCCGCATACCCCGCAAGTGCCTGTGTACCGAAAGGATTTACAACAGCTTGTACAATCATCATACCGATGGACACTGTAGACTGCTGAAGAACCGAAGGTACAGCAATTTGAAGCATGGAATATAACTCCTGCCTGTCAAACCAATCAAAGCGACTTTTATATCGACGCATCCGGCTAAGGAAAAGAAAAAGTGAAAACACCGCAGAAATCCCCTGTGCTATAAGAGTCGCAAGGGCTGCACCAAACACACCGAGACCAAGTCCGGCCACCATCCAAAGATCCATAAAAATATTTAAGATTGACGAGAATACCAGGAGTCCCAGTGGGATTTTTGATTCACCAATGGAAGTGAACATGTTGGAAAGAATGTTATACATAAACAAAAACGGAAAGCCCACGAAATAGACCCGCAGATATAACACTGCATCATTCAGTATATCGCCGGGGGTTTGTAATACCCTCATCATTGAGTAGGAAAAGCAAAAGCCAAAAATACCAAGGATTATGCTTAGAATTAAAAAGCTAAACAAGGACGTTGACACGATGGTCTTCATTTTTCTATACTCCCTGGCACCGAAATAGCGGCTCACGAGCACACCGGCACCGACACCTGCCCCCAGTGCCACACAAATGAAAACATTGGTCAGCGCTGCGCAGGCCCCGACAGCTGCAAGTGCAGAGGAGCCAACAAATTGGCCGACGATGATAGAGTCAGCCATATTGTATATTTGCTGAAAAAAACTGCCCAAAATCATTGGCATTGCAAAAACCGTCAATGCTTTAAGAGGTGTATCGGTGATCAAATATTCATCTTTTGACATTATCATATTCCTCCACAGCCTTTATAATTTCACTCATTCTTTCCTTCACCGGAATTTATCCCAAGTATTTAAAATGCAAGTTTTAAATTACGTTACGAAACAATTATATGTAGTTACAGCTACTATGTCAAGCCAGCGTTTACTTTCAGCAACATAAATGATATGATATTTAAAAAAAATTACTATCCGGAGGATATTATTTTACAGGAGGGACACTTATGTACCTGAACGGTTTAGATGAACTGGATCAGAAGATCATCCAGTTGCTTATAGAAAATGCACGTATTTCTTACTCTGATATCGGTAAAGAAACCGGTATTTCCAGAGTGGCAGTAAAAGCCCGGATTCAGGCTCTGGAGAAAAAAGGCATAATTGAAGAATATACAACTATAATAAACCCTCAAAAGATCAGCGGTGCTGTTTCATGCTATTTTGAAATCGAGACAAAACCAGACCATCTGTCGCAGGTGACAGATATATTACATAATAATGATACCGTCACGCAGATTTACCGTGTCACAGGAAGAGACAAGCTGCATGTACATGCCGTAGCTTCATCAAGTGATGAAATGGAACACTTCCTGCACACAGTCATTGATACACTTCCCGGCGTTATCAGCTGCAGCTGCAATACAATCTTATCACGTATTAAAGATATTAAAGGATTACGGCTATAGAAGCCTGCATAAAAGACAAGATAAGGTGCTTATCAGCAAGTGTAAGCATAATTAATTTTCGCTGTAGTAGTTATTGACCTCTTGAGAAAGAGGATTGATGACGAAGCGTTTATTCAGCTTATATGGAAATTCCTAAAGGCAGGATATAAGCGAAAATGACTTTTGTGGAAACGAAAGTATCTTTATTTTTTTATGTGTATGCTTCCTATTGCGGAAATGAATGCTTGCAAAGTTGATAACTAATATTTTTTCATTATTACAGGTACAATAAGAACACGTAATAGCGGAAATGAGGTATAGTTATATCCGTACACCGATGAATGCATTACTTGGGTATAACCAGCTGATGAAAAAAGAACTGACAGATCCAAAACTGCTTCATTATCAGAGGGCGGTCGAACAGTCTGGGAATCTTTTGCTGGCAATTATCAATAATGTACTTGATATGGCTCGTATTGAAAGTGGAAGAGTGGAACTGGATGAAAGCTATGCCCGGATTGATCAGACAGTGGATGAGATAAAAAGTGTATTTGAACCTCAGGCTGACAAAAAAGGACTGAACCTTATATTTGAAACACAGGTGGAGCATCAGCATGTCCTATGTGATATTACAAAAACAAAACAGATTCTGGTGAACCTGATCAGTAATGCAGTCAAATATACGCCGGCAGGAGGAACCGTTACGGTCGCTGTACAGGAGATTCCATGTGAACAAGAGAATTCTGTGAAAATTCAGATAGAGGTTCGTGATACAGGAATCGGAATGAGCAAAGAATTTCTGCCAATTCTGTTTGATTCTTTCTCAAGGGAGCGAAATACGACCGTTGGTAAAGTTGCAGGTACAGGTCTTGGGATGGCAATTGTAAAAAAATATGTGGATCTGATGGGCGGCAGCATAGACGTGAAAAGCGAACTGGGAAAAGGAACTGTGTTTACACTTATCCTGATACAAAAAAAAGCTGATGAGAACTATTACGGGCAGAAAGCATCAAAAACAGATGCCGCTGATATGGAAAGCAGTTTACGCGGAAAACATATTTTACTGGCAGAGGATAATGAGCTGAACGCAGAAATTGCAATTGCAATACTTGAAGAAACAGGGCTTATTATTGACTGGGTGGAAGATGGTGTACAGTGTGTGGACAGGATAGAGCAGATGCCGGCCGGAACTTATGATATGATTTTGATGGATATCCAGATGCCGAATATGGACGGCTATGAGGCGACCAAATGTATCAGACATTTACAGGATATAAAAAAGGCAGAGATTCCGATTATTGCCATGACAGCAAATGCTTTTCAGGAGGATGCTGAAAAGTGTATTGCTGTTGGAATGAATGCACATCTGGCAAAACCTTTGGACATTGAGAAGGTGGAGCAGGCTATCTGTAAACAGGTAAGAGATGCAAAAATGAAAAATAGAATATAGGATAGACGTATAAAAATGGAGCATATTAGTTTATGCTCTGTTTTTTGATTTCAATCATGAAGAATCATTTTTTATATTCTTTAACATCATATGCTTGGTACCAGAATGGAGTAGGTTGAGCCCAGTTTCCTTTGCAGCATTTGTAAGGGATATCCTGCCAGGCAAGATCAAATTCTCCGTCTGTCCTGACTTTCTGGATGTAAAGAATTTCCGGTACAATATCTTCATCTGTTGCATAAATCCTGTACATCGCGAAGCGTGTTACTGGGCACGGAGTAAACAGTAACCAAATAATTTCCACATATCTTAAATACGCATTGAGAAATTGCAACAGCTACAGTATAATAAAATGAACTGCACAGTAACGTGTCAGTACAGAGGAAAATCAAATTATGGAGTAGAAAAATGAAGGAATGTATCAACGAAACAATTATGGAAAAGTATGAATTCCGTAATATCAGACCAGAGGAGACAGATCAGGTGGTCAAAATCGAGCAGATCTGTTTTCCGCCAAATGAAGCATGCTCAGAAAAAGATATGAAAGAACGTATTTTACAGATACCGGATCTTTTTCTGGTGGCTGTAGATAAGAAAACCAAAGAAGTGGCAGGATTTCTGAATGGTCTTGCTACAGATGAAGATACTTTTCGGGATGAATTTTTTACAGACAGTACATTAAATGATCCGGAAGGAAAGAATATCATGCTCTTAGGGCTGGATGTTCTGCCACAGCACCGGGGTCAGGGACTTGCCAGGGAGCTGATGTTTCAATACCTGAACAGAGAAAAGAAAAAAGGAAGAAAGACTGTTTTTCTTACCTGTCTGGAAGAGAAAGTAGAGATGTACAGAAAGATGGGATTTAAAGATCTGGGAATTTCCGCATCTGTGTGGGGCGGTGAGGAATGGCATGATATGTCATACGTATTATAAAAACTATTAACTGAATGGAAGGTGACAAAAAAGTGAATGCACTTGAAACACTAAAAACTTATTTTGGATATGACACATTCAGAGAAGGACAGGAGAAAATTGTAGAGGCCATCCTGGCGAACAGAGATGTCCTTGCAATTATGCCAACAGGAGCAGGTAAATCCATCTGTTATCAGATTCCGGCACTGATGCTTCCGGGCATCACGCTTGTGATTTCACCGCTGATCTCATTGATGCAGGATCAGGTAAAGGCGCTAAACGATGCAGGAATTCATGCAGCATTTATCAATTCTTCGCTTACAGAAAACCAGATTAGTAAAGCTTTGTATCTTGCAGCAAGTGGAAGATATAAAATTATCTATGTGGCTCCGGAGCGCCTGGAGAACTATGAATTTCTGGAGTTTGCCAGAAATGTAGAGATTTCCATGGTGACGGTGGATGAAGCACATTGCATTTCTCAGTGGGGGCAGGACTTCCGGCCCAGCTATCTGAAAATCGTTGAGTTCATAAAAAATCTTCCCAAACGACCTATCGTCAGTGCTTTTACAGCAACAGCGACAGAAGAAGTAAAGAATGATATTCTCTGCACACTGAGCCTTGCAGATCCTGAAGTGGTGATCACAGGATTTGATAGAAAGAATTTATATTACAGTGTTGAAAACATCCGCAGAAAAGACGAATTCATCATGGAGTACATAGAGAAACATCCAACAGAAAGTGGAATCATCTATTGCGCTACAAGAAAAAATGTGGACAATCTGTTTGAACTGCTTTTTAAAAGAGGAGTTCCTGTCACCAGATATCATGCCGGGCTTACCAATGAAACCAGGAAGAAGAATCAGGATGATTTTATCTATGACAGAACCCCTGTTATCATTGCGACGAATGCTTTCGGAATGGGAATTGACAAATCTAATGTGCGTTATGTGATTCATTACAATATGCCTCAGAGTATGGAGAATTATTACCAGGAAGCAGGACGTGCAGGCCGTGACGGAGAGAATTCGCAGTGTATTCTGCTTTTTTCATTGCAGGATGTCATGATTGACAGAATGCTTCTGGATAATAAAGATTTTTCTGATGTAGATGAGGAAGATGAGTATCTGATCAGACAGAGGGATATACGCCGGCTTCAGACGATGGAAGGGTATTGCAAGACAACCGGATGTCTGAGAAATTATATTCTGGAATATTTTGGAGAAAAGACTTCAGGTCCGTGCGATAACTGTGGAAATTGTCACAGAGAGTATCACGAAGTGGACATGACAGCAGAGGCAAAGTGGGTAGTCAATTGTGTCGCAGAGACCAGGGGGCGCTATGGATTGACAATAGTTCTCGGAACATTGATGGGGGCTAAAAGAGCCAGATTACGGGAACTTAGAACGGAACAATATAAATCTTATGGTGCTTTGAGCGGGCATAGCGAAGCAGAACTTAGGACACTAATCAGCCAGATGACAGAAATGGGTTATCTGTATCAGACACAGGAGAAATACAGTGTACTGAAACTTGGCAATATTACTCCGCTGAAAGATGAAAATATCCGCGTGATTATGCGTACATATGAAGAAAAAGAACCAGATAAGAAGAAAAAAATACAGAAAACAGTACGAAAACGAAGCACAGATGCACTTACTTCTGCTGGCTACGATTTGTTTGAAATACTGCGAAAATTGCGATTGGAAATTGCAAAAGAGGAATCCATGCCACCGTATATTATTTTCAGTGATAAAACATTAATTGATATGTGTGTGAAAAAGCCTTCTGATGAAGAAGAGATGTTGAACGTTTCAGGAGTGGGAGCGAATAAATTGAAAAAATACGGGCAGAGATTTTTAGAAGAAATTCAGAAATTTTGCACGGAGCGTCCAGGAGTCACTTTGAGTATGACTGAAGAAGGAGAAGAGTGAAGAAACATGAAAAAAACGGAAGTATATGGAGTATTACGACAGGAGAAGAAGAAAAAGATAAGTAGATACTGTCCTCTAAAGTAGCATATCTGAAAATTCCAAAGGGGAAAGAATTATTTTGAAAAAAATTACCAATTTGTACTTGAAAACTGGATTATAATAGTATAAAATAAAGCCAGAAACAAAGAGATGGATATTATAAAGATTTACAGAGCAAAATATATTAAAAAAAGTGAGGGCGAACGATGAAGATTACAGATACGATCAAGTATGTAGGTGTTAATGACCATCAGGTAGATTTATTCGAAGGACAGTATGCTGTACCGAATGGAATGGCATACAATTCCTATGTGATTCTCGATGAAAAAGTGGCAGTTATGGATACAGTAGATGCTAATTTCAAACATGAGTGGCTGGACAATCTGGAGCAGGTACTGGCTGGACGTAAACCGGATTATCTGATCGTTCAGCACATGGAACCGGATCACGCTGCAAATGTAGCAAATTTCCTGGAAGTATATCCTGGCACAACAGTAGTTGCCAATGCGAAAACATTTGTGATGATCAAGAATTTCTTCGGGTTAGATCTGGAAGGTCAGAAGCTGGAAGTAGAAAATGGTTCTACACTTTGTCTCGGAAATCATAACCTTACCTTTGTATTTGCGCCAATGGTACACTGGCCGGAAGTAATGGTAACCTATGACAGTACTGATAAAGTTCTGTTTTCCGCAGATGGATTTGGTAAATTCGGTGCGCTGGATGTAGAAGAAGACTGGGATGACGAAGCGAGAAGATATTTTATCGGTATCGTTGGTAAATATGGAGCACAGGTACAGAGACTTCTGAAAGTGGCAGCAACTCTGGATATTCAGGTAGTTTGTCCATTACACGGTCCTGTACTGACTGAGAATCTGGGTCATTATATCGGACTTTATGATACATGGTCTTCCTACACACCTGAGGAAGAAGGAATTGTAGTTGCCTATACTTCTGTATATGGACATACGAAAGATGCAGTTAATCAGTTTGTCCAGAAATTAAAAAGTAAAGGCTGCCCGAAAGTGGTTGTCTATGACCTTGCAAGAGATGATATGTCCCAGGCAATCAGCGATGCTTTCCGCTACAGTAAACTGGTGCTTGCAACAACTACCTATAATGCTGGAATCTATCCGTTTATGAATGACTTTATCACACGTCTGGTAGAGCATAATTTCCAGAACCGCACAGTAGGTCTGATTGAAAATGGTTCCTGGGCACCTTTGGCGGCAAAAGTAATGAAAGGTATGCTTTCCGAATGCAAAAAGATTAACTGGCTGGATACTACAGTGAAGATTATGTCTGCGGTAGATCAGGAAAACAGAGATCAGATGGAGGCAATGGCTTCTGAACTCTGCCAGGAATATATTGCAAAGAATGATGAACTGGCAAATAAGAATGATATGACTGCGTTATTCCGTATTGGATATGGATTATATGTGGTGACATCTAATGATGGAAAGAAAGATAACGGGCTGATCGTAAATACTGTTACCCAGCTGACAGATTCACCTTTCAGGGTTGCAGTTAACATCAATAAGACGAATTATTCCCATCATGTTATCAAACAGACAGGTGTGCTGAATGTAAACTGTCTCTCTGTAGAAGCACCATTTTCAGTATTTGAGCAGTTTGGATTCCAGAGTGGAAGAAGTGCGGATAAATTTGCCGGACAGAAAGTAAACCGTTCTGACAACGGTCTGGTATTTCTTGATAAATACATTAACGCATTTATGTCCTTGAAAGTAGAACAGTATGTAGATCTTGGAACACATGGAATGTTCATCTGCAGCGTAACAGAGGCCAGAGTAGTCAGTGATCAGGAGACAATGAGCTATACTTACTATCAGAAGAACGTAAAACCAAAACCAGAGACAGAAGGCAAGAAAGGCTTTGTATGTAAAGTCTGCGGATATATCTACGAAGGCGACGAACTTCCGGAAGATTACATCTGCCCACTGTGCAAACATGGCGCAGTGGATTTCGAGCCGATTGGGTGATGTTAAGGAAAATAACGGAAATGATAGAAAACAGGCGGTGTAAAAACCGTCTGTTTTTGTATCAATGGAGATAATAAGTTAATATTTCAACTTGATAAACTGTTAAAGCCTGCTAAAATAGAAGAAAAATAAAATTTACAGAGATAACATTGTGAACAGGAAGGCAGGGTGAATACATATGATAACATTAAATGATTACTTATATTCCGGAGATACCGTATTAAAGATATTGCAGAATTATATAGAAGATCTGCGAAAAGATGCAAAGAAAAATCATAATGAAATTGATCTGATCCACTGTAACTTCCTGATCCAGATCAAGGAATTACTGGAACATAACGATTTCCTCACAGCCCAGTCACAGAAAATCAGAGAGTTTTATAAATATATGACAAAAGAGTATCCATTTCTGGCATTCACAGTAAAAGGAAGAATTAAATCATTGATTCGTGCTGAGGAGAAATTTAACGGGTATATAGTAGAGTACATTTATGACTATTACAGCAAACACGGAACTTATCCTCCAATTGCAGAGCTGAAGAACCGTTTAAGCTGCTTTCGGGACCTGATTGCTTATCGTATCGTGATCTCCCTGCCGAAATGCCACCTGGCACCGGGACAGGATAGGGGTACAGAAGAATTGAAATATTTGTATGATATTGCAAATAAACTTCCGGGATTTCTTGAAGAAAGAGGTTTCACCGCAGAACCGGCGAACGGAGTAAAGTTAAGCCATTCCCCGTTACTGGATGACGTCGCGAAACCATATTACAGAGACTATATTTCAGAGAAAAAAGAGTCCGACTACCAGTCCTTACATATCACATTTTATGACAACAGTTCCCGCTCTTTCCTTGAAGTACAGATCCGGACAAAAGATATGGACGATGTGGCAGAAATCGGCACAGCAAACCATCTGGGATATGAAAAAAAACAGGAAAGCGAACGCGCAAGAAGAGACGCAATCCCACAGGGAGAGAGCGTCTGTTTCGACGAAGCCTACGAAAGAGGAATGCGCCTGTTAAACCTGGATCTCACACAGTTGGATGTGAATATGTTTGCAGCAGTAAGTAATAGTTTGATTAACGACGGGTGCGGGTTATACAGAGGCCGTCTGATTTTACCGTATGAACATCTGTCCAGGTTTCAGAATGATCTGATTGACTGATAAGGGAGGCTTTTGTGCGAGTACGATATATGGATTACTGATAGTGAAGTATTGGGTTAAAGATTTATGTTGGAAAATATGAGCTGGATGATAAATGTGGTATAGGTAAACTTTTATTAGATTATATCAAGAACAAAAATGTTAGATTACGATTAAATGTATACCAGAAGAATACCAGAGCTCTCTTGTTTTATCAAAGAGAAGGGTTCGATATCCAGTGTGAAAGATTAGATGATGTTACTGGTGAAAAAGAATACACAATGTTGTGGCAACAGAAGTAGAAAGCGGATTTTGGGGGAGAATTTTATATGGAATTTAAAAATAAAGTAGTTATTGTGACGGGAGGCGCGCAGGGCATTGGAAAGACTATTGCAGAGGAATTTCAGAAGCAAGGAGCCCTTGTCTGTAGCATTGATAAGCAGCCTGGAGTTTACTTTACCGGTGATCTTGCACAGCAGGATACATTGGAAGAATTTGCTCAAAAGGTGATTACTGAATATGGTCATGTGGATTATCTTATCAACAACGCATTACCTTTGATGAAAGGAATTGACAACTGCTCTTATGAAGAATTTAATTATGCATTAAAAGTAGGTGTTACGGCACCATTTTATCTGACCAAACTGTTTCAGCCATATTTTTCTGAAGGAGCTGCCATTGTCAATATTTCGTCTTCCCGTGACCGCATGAGTCAGCCTCAAACAGAAAGTTACACCGCAGCTAAAGGCGGAATTTCAGCATTAACTCATGCGTTAGCAGTCAGCCTTGCAGGAAGAGTACGAGTCAATTCAATCTCTCCGGGATGGATAGATACTGACTTTACCGAATATACAGGAGCAGATGCAGTGCAGCAGCCGGTTCATCGTGTGGGAAATCCCATGGATATTGCCAACATGGTACTGTTTCTTTGCTCTGAAAAAGCAGGTTTTATCACAGGCGAAAATATTTGCATTGACGGTGGTATGACAAAACAAATGATTTATCATGGTGATTGTGGGTGGAGATTTGATATCTAAGTCACGTATTAGAAACACAGAATGTACAAAAGGAGAAGAACTATGGAATTTAAGATGATTCATGAAAATTACAATGTATCAGATTTGGACCGATCTATTAAATTTTACAACGAGGCCCTTGATCTGCACGAAGTGAGAAGAAAGACTACAGATGATTTTATTATTGTGTATCTGAGCAACGATGTAAGTGATTTTGAGTTGGAACTTACCTGGCTTAAAGATCATCCACAGCCGTATAATCTGGGTGAATGCGAATTCCACTTGGCATTCAAGGCAGAGGATTATGAGGCAGCGCACAAGAAGCACGAAGAGATGGGTTGCATTTGCTTCGAAAATGAAGCGATGGGAATCTATTTCATTGTAGATCCAGATGGATACTGGCTTGAGATTCTGCCGTAAAGCTGGTTGAGAAATCGAAAAAAATTTGCAACCCTGGCATTCTGGCCGTTTGGAAAGCAGTTTTTCAAGATGGCAAGACTTTCTTTCATGCCATTTGGTGCCAGTGTGATAGTATAGAATACAAAATTTAATGTAGCGATGATTGTAAGACATAATGTGAGTAGAAAAGTGTATTTATATGATATGGTGAATATAAAAAAAGAAACGAATATATTTTGGAAATCATTTTACAATTAAATGAGTAACTTCAATGAAAAGCCAGCCCAGCTATTCATCGGAAAGACTATAGAAAAGCCTGGTTCAGATACACTGGTTAATTTCAGTGCGTCCGAACCTGTTTTTTTGTTCCATTTGCCACGCTCGCTTCCAGGAGATTTCAATGACAAACCTTCTCTCATAAGGTATAATACTAAGCAGAGCATTTTGTTTTGCTCATCATGAAATGAGAGGGAGTTCTATTTCAATGGATGTGAATGTGATCAATGAATTGCAAAACGGCCTAAGTGCCGCATATATAAATGGTTCCATGGCGGCGAATCTGGCATATAAGCCAGCGTTTGTATCGAACAATCCGGAAGAGGGGAAGAAGGTTATTTCATCCGTAGAGGATGAATTACTGCGCTGCGAAGAGTTTCAGATCAGTGTTGCATTTATCACAATGGGTGGTGTGACACCACTTCTGCAGACGTTAAAAGAGCTTGAGAAAAAGGGCGTTAAAGGACAGATTCTTACGACAAATTATCTGAACTTTAGTGAACCGAGAGCGCTTGAAAAACTTAATAGTTTGAAAAATGTTACTTTGAAAATGTATGACGTGGAAGCGGCTGGAAATGGTTTCCACACGAAGGGATATATTTTTAAAAAAGAAGAGATTTATCGAATCATCATCGGAAGCTCTAATATGACAAGTGCGGCGCTGACGGTAAATAAAGAGTGGAATACAAAACTAATTTCTACGGAAAATGGTGAGGTTGCGGAAGAAATCGTAGAAGAATTTCAGAAGTTATGGAATAGTGAGTACGCTTTACCATATAATGATTTTTATGAAGTCTACAAAGAACGCTACAATATCATAAAACATCAGCGGGAAATCGCAAAAAGCGAAGAAATCCCGTCACTGGAAAAATATAGATTAAAGCCAAACTCTATGCAAGAGAGATTTATTGCGAATTTGAGGAAGATTCTGGAGCAGGGAGAAGAGCGGGCGTTGCTGATCTCCGCGACTGGAACAGGAAAGACCTATGCATCCGCATTTGCTATGCGTGAGCTTGGTTTCAAAAGAGTATTGTTTTTAGTACACAGGGGGCAGCTGGCGAGGCAGACGAAGAAGTCCTACGAAAAAGTTTTTGCAAAATCTATTTCAATGGGACTTGTTGGAGCAGGTTATCGTGAATATGATGCAGATTATGTGTTTGCTACAGTGCAGACATTGAACCGAGATGAGCATTTGCTTCAATATGCGAAAGATGCGTTTGACTGTATCGTGCTGGATGAAGCACATCACGTTTCTGCTGAGACATATCAGAAAATAATGAAACATTTCACGCCAAAGCTGTGGCTTGGAATGACAGCTACACCGGATAAGAGGGATGACAACATTGCGGGAAGAAATGTGTATGAAATCTTCAATTATCAGATTGCCTATGAGATCCGCTTGCAGCAGGCGATGGAGGAGGACTTACTTTGCCCGTTCCACTATTTTGGCATAACTGATTTGTCGATTATTGGTGATAATGAAGAATGTAATTGCGATTTTTCTATGCTTACGAGTGATGAGCGCGTGAAGCATATTGTTGCCCAGGCAGATTATTATGGTTACAGCGGTGAGAAGGTCAAGGGGCTTGTTTTCTGCAGTACTTTGATGGAAACGGAAGTGTTGTCTGCCAAGTTTAATAAGATGATCAATCCGTTGACTGGAAAAGAATTTCGCACGATCGCATTAAATGGAAGTGCGTCAGAGCAGGAAAGACAAACTGCATTTGAGCGGCTGGCGATGGATGAGGGCGATGCGACAGATGAGAATGAGCCATTGGATTATATTTTCTCTGTGGAAATTTTAAACGAGGGCGTGGATATCGTTGAGGTGAACCAGGTCATTATGCTTCGCCCGACACAATCGCCGATTGTATTTATTCAGCAGTTTGGCCGTGGACTACGTAAAGCAAAGGGCAAAGAGTATGTTGTTATTTTGGATTTTATCGGAAATTATAACAATAACTTTATGATCCCGATTGCGTTGTCCGGAGATCGCACTTACAACAAAGACAATATTCGCCGCTACATTATGGAAGGTGGCCGTGTAATACCTGGTGCATCAACCGTACATTTTGATGAGGTCAGCCGAAAAAGGATTTTCTCATCCGTAGACAATGCGAACTTTTCGGATATTAAACTGATAAAGGAAAATTATACGAACCTTAGGGGCAAACTTGGCAGGATTCCGAAGTTGTGTGATTTTGACACGTATGGTGAAATGGATGTCATCCGCATTTTCGATAATAAAAGCTTAGGATCGTATTATAAGTTTCTTGTGAAATATGAAAAGGATTATAAAATTCGCCTCTCAGAACAAGAGGAGAAGGTGATCGAATTTGTGTCTAAAAAGTTGGCAAATGGAAAGCGTATTCAGGAGCTTCAACTGTTAAAACGTATACTTGCTTATGTACAGGGAACGGCGCAGATTGGTTTGTTTGCCGGGCTTTCGGAAGACATGAAGCATTACGGGAAGAAAATCAGCCAGAATCAGAAGGAAAATCTTGTAAATGTTATGACCAATGAATTCCCAGCGGGGACAGGGAAGAAGGCTTATTCGCAATGCATTTTCATTGAGGAAGATGAAAATGATTATAAGCCGACAAAATCCTTTGCGGAGATGGCAGTGCACGAAGATTTTTATAACATTCTTGATGAATTGGTAGATTTTGGAATCAGCCGTTATAAAAGGGATTACAAGTCAAGTTATGAAGATACGGATCTGGTGCTGTACCAGAAATATACTTATGAAGATGTTTGTCGTTTATTGAATTGGGAGCAGAATGAAGTGCCTTTGAACATTGGTGGCTACAAATACGATAAGAAGACAAAGACATTTCCTGTATTTATTAACTATGACAAATCAGCAGACATCAGCGATACCACAAAATACGAGGATCATTTTGTGAAAGGATTCAGAAATCGCTTGATCGCTATTTCCAAATCCGGAAGAAGCTTAAAATCGGAAGATGTCCAGAATTTCCTCAAAGCAAAAGAACGTGATATTCAGGTAGAGCTTTTTGTGCGAAAGAATAAGGACGATAAGATTTCGAAAGAGTTTTATTATCTCGGACATATGACGGCAAGTGGAAATACGAAAGAATTTATGATGGCGAATACAGAAAAAACGGCGGTGGAAATCGAATGGATTCTTGATGTGCCGGTGAGAGAAGATATTTACGAGTATATCGTGAATGCGTAGAGGAGGAACAGATGAAGACAATAAAAGTAGTTGCAGCAGTTATCTGCGACAATATGAAAGAAAAGAATAAAATTTTTGCAACGGCTCGTGGTTACGGTGAGCTGAAAGGCGGCTGGGAGTTTCCTGGAGGAAAAATCGAAGCAGGTGAAACACCTCAGGAAGCATTAAAGCGAGAAATCATGGAAGAACTGGATACAGAAATTAAGGTAGGGGATTTGATTGATACTATAGAGTATGACTATCCCACCTTTCACCTTTCCATGGATTGCTTTTGGGCAGAGGTCACAGCCGGTCACCTGGAATTAAAAGAAGCGGAAGCTGCAAAATGGCTTACGAAGGACCAACTGGATAGCGTTGCCTGGTTACCGGCAGATGTCACTTTGATAGAGAAAATTCGAAGGAACATGGAGAACTGATTTTTAACATTATTTTCAGAGGAATTGCTATGATATACACAGTAAAACGAATTGAGGAAGACCTGGACTTCGGTTGTGAAGAGCGACCGAAAGGCATGCCAGTCATGGCAATAGTGACGCTTACGAATTCTTCAGGAGAAGAAATAAGGATAAAAGCAGAGGATGCCATGCTCTATGAATGTAATATTAATGAAGGGGACAAGGTTTGCTTTGATGCAAATAACAAGTTGGAAAAAGTAAAATAAAAATTGTAGAAGAACCAGAGAATATATTTGGATAAAGAAAACCAATGGCTTTGACTGTTATCAGTCTGCACCATTGGTTTTTTTAGTTCTGCTAATTCCTGAACAGTAATGGTTGTTGGAATTTTTGTACAGCCATTTGGTGTAAACTGATAACATTAGAAAAAGAAATCAAGGGGGAACTGGCAGATGAAAGGTTATAACACAAGCAACGGATATATGGGATACGTAGAAGACAAATACATTTTATTTGCCAGTGAACAGGAATATTTCGAGTTTATGCACTACAGGGGTTATATCTATGTTATACTTGAGTTGGTATTAAAGGATTTAGTGAGGACTTGATTGATGCTGTAAAATTAATCTTGAGCCGATGAGAAAGATTTCAGGTCAGGATAAATAAGAATTAGAAATTAAATACAGGAGAAAATAAATGGTAAAGCAAATAGTAAGAGACATTTTCTTTTTAGGCCAGCCATCCGAGCCGGCCACAAAAGCTGATATCCAGGTTGGAAAGGATCTGCAAGACACACTGCAGGCGAACCGGGAACGGTGCGTTGGTATGGCTGCAAATATGATTGGTATAAGGAAGAATATCATCATTGTGAATATGGGATTCATAGATGTTGTGATGTTCAATCCGGTGATTGTTTCAAAGCGTGATATGTATGAGACAGAAGAAGGCTGTCTGTCCCTGGATGGTGTTCGTAAGACGAACAGATACCAAGAAATAGAAGTAGAGTATTATGACTTCAACTGGAAAAAACAGCGCCAGAAATTGTCAGGATGGACGGCGCAGATTTGCCAACATGAAATTGATCATTTGTCCGGAAAAATTATATAACCAAAGCGGATTGCGAGGTGACGGATATGCTGAAAAATGTATTGATCGTGGTGGATGATATAGAAAAATCCATAGAGTTTTATAGGGACTTATTTGGACTGCAAGTGATTCTTAAGCATGAAGGTAATGTGATCTTATCGGAGGGACTTGTTTTGCAGGATGCCGGTCTATGGGGGAAGACGCTGGATGAGACTTCTACGCCATTCAATAACATGATGGAACTGTATTTCGAGGAATTTGCTATAGATGGATTGATTGTAAAATATGAATCTGGTAAGTATTCCGTTCGATATGCCACAGAACTGACAGAACTTGCAGGTGGGCAGAAGCTTGTAAGACTGTATGATCCCAGTGGTAATCTCATTGAGGTTCGCACTCCATTTATGTCTAATTAAAGGAGAAGATATGCAGATTTTTGTTGATGCAGATGCCTGTCCGGTAGTTGGTATTGTTGAAAAAGTTGCAAAAGAGCACAATCTTCCGGTAACGTTGTTGTGTGATACCAATCATGTGTTATCTTCTGATTACAGTGAAGTGATTGTAGTTGAAGCCGGAGCAGATGCAGTGGATTATAAACTGATCAGCATTTGCCATAAAGGCGATATTGTTATATCACAGGATTATGGAGTGGCTGCAATGGCACTTGGAAAAGGGCTCACAAGGTCCAGTGGACCTTGGTTTTGAGCCGACCGAAGCGGAGCGTAGACCTTATGCGATTCATCAATCTGGGAAATGGTATACGAATGAGAATATTGACCAGATGCTTATGGAGCGGCATCTGAATAAGAAGGCACGCAGGGCATCCGGAAAGAATCATGTAAAAGGCCCAAGAAAACGAACAGCGGAGGATGATGAGCATTTCAGAGAATCCTTCGAGAAAATGATACATATGGCAATGGATAAGGAGATGTAATCACAAACGGAACACAGGAGAATCGGGAGGTGTAGAATGATGGAAAAGAAAAGAACCTATATTGCAATTGATCTTAAGTCATTCTATGCGTCTGTGGAATGTAAAGAACGAAATCGGGATCCTTTGACAATCAATCTTGTGGTTGCGGATAAAAGCAGAACAGAAAAAACAATCTGTCTTGCGGTATCTCCAGCCTTAAAGTGTTATGGGATACCCGGAAGGGCTCGTTTATTTGAGGTTGTTCAAAAAGTAAAAGAAGCCAACAGCGCCCGCAGGTGGAGAGCACCGAACAGAACATTTATTGGTTCTTCTGATGACAGTACAGAATTAAATATCAATCCTGCACTGGAGATTGATTATATTGTTGCTCCTCCCCGGATGGCTCTCTATCTGGAATACAGCACCAGGATTTACAGCATTTATCTGAAATATATTGCGCCGGAAGATATTTTTCCGTATTCGATTGACGAAGTATTTATGGATGTAACGGATTATCTGCATACTTATAATATGACAGCAAGCGATATTAAATGTGAAGAGTGGTAAATGTAAAAACATATACAAAGAATATAGAATGTTTCACTAGTACAGCGAAAATTAAGTTTCTGCTATATTGGCGTAGGATTTCACACTCTGATGGGCTGGATTAAGATGCATTATTTTAGAGGATTGTTATAGTTCTGGCAGTAGAGGACACAAGGTTGAAGAAATCAGACCGGAATTCTTTGGCGGAACGAAACCATGTTATAAGAAGAATTGTATTTTGAGAGGAGGCTCTTATAAATGTTGAACATTATTTATGGAGATGTGAAAAACAGTATTTATAATACAAATGTTTATTTTAAAAACAGTTATGAACCAGAATGGCTTGATGCAGAACTGGCGAAAAAGATGATTAAAGATATTGATGATTCAGAAGTATTGAGTGGTGAATGCATTAACAGTCCGGTGTTGGGACAGATTCCTCCTGAAAGATTGTCAGGAGGAGTGAAAACATTGTTGCTGATTTTAAATGAACCGGATCGTATTTTCAATGCCTCGACCTGTGGCGATAACTGTGCAAAATGGATATTGGAAATAGGCAGGCTTAAAGATGTTACCATTAATCTCAGACATATGATGAGTTTTGGAAAAGATACAAAATTTGAGATAAAAATCCAAAATGGAGGAGAAACGGTCCATTCAATGAAGGAACTTGTTCCTATAGCAAATAAGTATTTAAATGAAATGAAACAGGAGTAGTGATTATGAAAGGTTCACATAGAATCATTGTAGAATCCAGAAAAGTGAAATATGATTTTGTAATTCATAGGAATATTACAATCATTACTGGTGACAGTGGATCAGGTAAGACTGTTTTAATTGATCTTATACATGATTATGGAAGATATGGTGCGGACAGCGGTGTATTTCTTTCCTGTGACTGCCCCTGTAAAGTGATTGATAGTGAGGATTGGGAAAGAAAGATAGAAGAAACAACAGGAAGCATTATTTTTATTGATGAAGGAAATCGCTTCCTCGTTTCAAAGAAGTTTGCACAGCTTGTGCAGGGATCTGATAATTACTTTGTACTGGCTACAAGAGAAAAGCTTCCGGCATTGCCATATAGTGTAAGTGAAATATATGGATTTCGCAAATCTGGAAAATTTCATGATGCGAAACAGAAATATAATGAGATTTATCATTTGTATGGTGAAATATCAGAGGAAAAGAATATCAATCCGAAACTTGTAATAACAGAGGATTCCAATTCTGGATTTGAATTTTTTAAAGAAATGTCCAGACAGAAGGGTGTGAACTGTTTTTCTGCTAGTGGGAAGTCAAATATCATCAGACAGTTGGAACAGAGAACGAATGAAGAGGGTACAATTTTGGTCATCGTAGATGGAGCTGCATTTGGTTCAGAGATGAAAGATATCAGTGAATGCATTAAAACACAGGGAAACATTGTACTCTATGCACCAGAATCTTTTGAGTGGTTGTTACTTTCAACAAAGGAAATACCGGAAGTAAAAGTAGAAACAATACTTCAGAATCCAGAAGAATATATAGACAGTAAAGAGTATGTCAGTTGGGAACGATATTTTACAGATTTATTGATAGAAAGTACCAGTAAGAATTTTATATGGGCATATTCGAAGAAAAGGCTTACAAAGGCGTACTTTGCTCCAAGAATAGTGAATGCGGTAAAAACAATCATGAAATTGGTAGACTGGGAAAAATCATTCTGAAAAGTCAGAAAAAAGCTTTTATTATCGTATTACGTGATATAGAAATGCCGAAATGAATGATATGCAAAATCCTGCTGATAAGGAGTAATAGATGACAATGGATGTTTCACTTGTAATTGGTGGTTTAAAAGGAATTTTAGAAAATTTATGTGATAATTATTCGGATAGTATTATTGGGCAAGCGGCAAGTACATCTCGTGATTATTTGAAAAATAGAAATGTTGACTCTAAAATTAATGAGGCTGCTTCTTGTTTAACAGGATTGAAATGTAGAGATAACACATTATTTTTGAGCGATTTGCAAGCGGCATTTTCTAAAGACAATCTGCGAGCGATTTTAAAAGAAATTCGAAAAGATGATGCTTTTGATATGGAAGAAGCATTGAGACAAAAATTAAATGATTTATGTGAGGCATATTATGTTGATAATGCTGATAAGATAATTGATTCATTGGTGCAAATGTTTTTTGAACTTACAGCAATGAATAATCCTGAATTGGAAGGAAGATTATTTTTTAATAGGCTTTCACGTAAGCAAGAAGAATTAAAGACTCTACTAACTACTGGACTATCGGAAATTAAAAATGAACTGAGTTCTATATCTGGAGTTTCTTATGGATTAAGAAAATCAGATTATGAACATGTTCATATAGAAAATGGAACAGTGATTGGTGATGACAAGGATTTGTTCACGTGGAACCTAAAATTTTATCAGACGGATGGGTTGTTTGGTAGCAATGAAAAACGGAAAGCCGAAGTTATAGGATTAACAAAACATTGGAAGGAAGAACGTGAGTTATATCCGGGATGGTATATTGCCCCAGTAGCTAAAAGAGAAATATTAGCGTCATATACCAGAGATGAATCATTATTGTGGAAGACAGCTGAACTGTCCATGCAAGAAAAAATAGATTTTGCATTTGAATTAGTATGGAGACATGAAACAGGATTTATTGTGTTTTCACAAATACTGCAGAACCATATTTTTGAACTGTGGAAAGAGTATAAAGATAAAGGCGACTGGTCAGCTCAGGATAAGAACGAAAAATGGTTTTACATTGGTCAATCACTATTGCGTGAATATAGAGAAGACATGAATTGGAATTCGTGGCAAAAAGTATTCGATGTGATGAAAAAAAGTGCTGTAATAATGGAAACCGGAAATGAAGAACTTGAAATGGAATTCATAGTTCATCTCTTTTATAAAATGCAAATATCTGATGTTCGAGATAAAATACAACAGTTTTCCTGTGAAGATAATAGGTATGCATTGCGTTTGAATAAGGTTGGTCTAATGGCAGAATGTGGTCTGCTTGAAAGTGCATATTCAGAATTGAAAACACTCATTGCTGAACTAGAAGAATCCATTGATAGCATGCCAAAAGAAAAAAATAAGGATTTTGTACAATGCGGATCTATTTTATCTGATGCATACGAACTTTTAGCATTTGTAATTCAAGGACTTCATCCATTTGATAAAAATGAGGAGCTTCATGTAGCATGGAATGGAATAGAAGATTATTCTCGATTTTTTGATTTCGAGAAGGAAAAAAACCAATGGAATAATTATTTGTATAATTACTACTGTAAGCACAAGGAAGAACCTTTTGAGATAAATCGAGAAATAAGAACAATCACATGGGGGAGCAATGGATTTGGAGAAATCTATAGTTTTTATAGAGTATTGGCAAGAATTGCAATGCCGCTGCATATTGGTATGACAAGACTTCTTTCACATCGGGAAATAGAATTTATTAACGCACTATTTATCAATACTCCGTCATTGGGATTTTTCATGTGTATGAGATCAGGAAATGACAAAGTAGTTAAATCTATTATTTCACGTAAAAATTGTATCAGTGCCGGTTTTGATATTTGTAGAAAATTATTTGATTATGCATTTAAATGTATCGAACAAAATATCGAAAGTATCAGCGTAAATACTGCAAGAGGTAATGCGTATACTCATTTGCTGAATAATGGGTTGGAAATACTTAGAAGATTAGTTTCGGTAGCTTCTTTAGTTCAGCAAAAAAAATTATTGACACTGATGTGCAAGTTAATTGATACAGATATTGTGCGTGAATACCGTGTAATGGATAAATGGATTTATCAGATTCTTTGTATCATAGATGAAAATATTAAATCACAGTATTTAAACGAAATATTATTATCTTCAACAAAAAACAGAACACATATAGGTGAGGATAGATCAACCGATCCTTTTGATGTGATTTCTGCCAGTACCCTTGCAAAAAAATACTATGAAAAAGCAAATATAGATTCGACTATTATAGATGATTTGATAAAATGTGCTAGTGAATCGGATGAAGATTATTGGGCGATTATTCCGCGTTTAAACAAATTAAGAGAATGGTCTCTATTATCAGCTGAACAATTGGCGGATTTACGCGAATTAATTTGGAAAAATGTAAATGAAGACACAGGACTTCCGAATTTTAAGGAATACTACGCCGCAGCCTTTTTGAAGTGGCCAAGTCCAGAGGGAAGAGATGTTAAGACCCTTGTACGAAACTATATTATGGATAATAAGTTTTATGATAATCTGAAATCCAGAGGACTTGAATCAGTTACGATGGGCGAGGCAAGAATATTTGCAGAACTTCAGTGTATGAATTATTTGTGCCCTGATTTATTGGAAATTGCGGATATCGAAATCATCCTTAACAGATTTATTGAGTACTGGGAAATCGGTAGGAGCGGATTTGATAATAATGAGCATAGGGATTTTTATTATGATGAGTTTTATGATAGATATCAAGCACTGGAGCGTGTAATCGGTAGCTTTTCATTTGAAATAGATCGGATGGATTCTGATTTAGTAGTGAAGTTACTGAAAATACTTGATGAAATGAGCGAATATGGGATTAATACTTTAAAATCAAGAGCTCTTTTGTTTAGGAAAGAAAGAATCGAAGCTGAATTAGGAGAAAGCATTATTGATCAATTCTATAGTGATGATAAGAATAAAATAGCAGATGCGACGAATGCTGCTGAATATATTATTTTGAAGTGGCCGGAATTAGATATAGCAAAAAAATTGTTGATCGAGCAAATAAGACTTATAAGATATGGGAAACAGCCTGGATTACAGATGTTTTATATTTCTATACATAATTTGGCATATATGGGGGTGCTTGATTTATCAGATGAAATTCTTATGCCATTAGATAAGGCTTTATTAGAGTGTGCAGAGCATACGGCTTATGAAAAAATAAAGGAATGTACAGAAAAAGAGATAAAATCTACAATAAATCTTCGTTCCGCATGTGCAAGAACTGCTTTTCAAATAGATAAGTGTATTTCGGAAAAACCAGATGCACCGGTATTGAAAGGCATTGAAAAATGGAAGGAAATATGTATTGGAAGATTGTCAAACAATGAATTTGTAGAGGTTAAGAGACAGTGGCTTTTATAGATTAGAGGATTATATGCTAATAGACAAGATTGCTTTATTGTATCTCCGAGACGGAAAGATTCTGAGTTTCAGAAGTAGAGGAAAAGACATATATTACAATCCCGAAGGAAAAGAGAAGGCACAGAAACAGATATGCAGATACTGGCGCGATATAGCGATATTGGAAGATACAGTAAAGTTGAAGCACAGGCACATTATCATCAGGAAGGAATCACTATGTGGATAACCTGGTATATGGCTAAGTTTGCTCGTGAGTCTAGATACCAGGAAATAGAAGTGGAGTATTATGACTTTAACTGGAAAAAACAGCGCCAGAAATTGTCAGGATGGACGGTACAGATCTGTTAGCTGAAATTAATTATTTGTCCGGAAAGATTATATAACATGGAAATAGATGTGTTACGGAATTATGTACGATTCTGGACCGAGAATATGGTATCAGTACGGACCGGAAGATGTAAAGCAGCAGTATAAAGAGTATCTGCCAAGTGTGCTTCGAAACTATTAGTTTTGGTAGACTGGGAAAAATTATTCTGAAAAGTCAGAAAAAAGCTTTTCTATTATCGTAGTACATGGTATATTGAATACCGAAATGAATGATATGCAAAATAGGATTTTATGCGTCAAGTGTTCGGTGAATGGGGAGTTGTCACTGAAACGAAAAGTGCGTCTTACGGTATATTATCCGCACCCGTTGCAAACAATATAAGAGGATATCTCATATTGTGTTAGGGAATGTTTTCGACATACATTCTATCACAATTGGAGATATCCTTTTTTACTGAATATCCACTTGAGTGTGTTCAAAAGGATAATCTCCATTCAAAAAATACAAAGGAGGTTATTTTTTAATGGTTGACAAGCTGAAAATTGAGCAGGCAGTCCGTCTGCTTCTGGAAGGTATCGGTGAAGATATCGCGCGGGAAGGTCTGATCGATACTCCTGACAGGATTGCCCGTATGTGTGAAGAAATTTACGGAGGTCTTGGCCATGAAGCGGACCAGCACCTGTTGAAGCAGTTTCCTGTAGAAAATAATGAAATCGTGTTGGAAAAAGACATCGCCTTTTACTCCATGTGTGAGCATCACCTGATGCCTTTTTATGGAAAAGCTCATCTTGCATACATCCCTAACGGCAAAGTTACCGGTTTAAGTAAACTGGCACGTACAGTAGAGGTTTATTCCAGAAGACCACAGATTCAGGAACGCCTTACTGTTCAGATTGTAGATGCTTTAGAGCGTACTCTGGATCCAAAAGGAATTATGGTAATGCTGGAAGCGGAACATACCTGTATGACCATGCGCGGAATAAAAAAACCGGGCAGCAAAACAATCACTACTGTAACCCGTGGTGCATTTACAGAAGATAAGGAACTGCAGAAAATGTTCCTTTCTATGGTAAAAGGATGAATAACAATTTTTTAGATATGGACCGTGTCAATCAGATCTGGGGGCACCCGGTTTATCAGGAACACTATAAAAAAATACAGGAACTCGAGAGTGAACGGAGCTTCTGCCGTCATACTCCTGAACATTTTCTGGATGTTGCACGGCTGATGTACATTTATGCACTGGAGGAACATCTGGAGCTGCCCAAAGAGCTTATCTATGCAGCAGCACTTCTTCATGATATCGGACGTGCACAGCAATATCAGTACAACATTCCCCATGATATTGCAGGAGTAGAAATCGCACGGGAAATTCTGACAGATCTGCACTTTGCAGAACAGGAAAAAGAACTGATTCTGTATTCTATTGGACATCACCGAAAAGGAGATTCCTGCAGTATGCTGGCAGCACTTCTTTATAAAGCGGATAAGCAGTCCAGAAATTGTTTTTTATGTTCCGCAGCTTCTGAATGCTATTGGTCTGATGATAAAAAAAATATGAAAATTGAATACTGATCTTTCTCATAAGCATAAAAGAAAGGATGGGCTCTGCTCATGAAAATTGGAAACCGTTTTTTTGATACTAAGAATCATACTTACATAATGGGAATCTTAAATGTTACCCCTGATTCCTTTTCGGACGGCGGCAAATGGAATCATATAGATGAAGCTTTGAAACATACAGAGGCAATGATTGCTGATGGTGCAGATATTATTGATATCGGAGGCGAATCTACACGTCCCGGCCATACACCTGTCAGTGCTGATGAGGAAGCGCAGAGAGTTCTCCCTGTTATTGAAGCGGTCAAAAAGCATTTTGACATTCCTGTTTCTGTAGATACTTTTAAGAGTAGTGTTGCTGAAAGCTCTATTCAGGCAGGAGCTGACCTGGTTAACGATATCTGGGGATTAAAATATGATCCGAACATGGCAGCTGTAATCGCAAAATATGATGTGGCCTGTTGTCTGATGCACAACAAATCTAATACTGAATATCAAAACTTTCTCATTGATATGCTCGCCGAAACACAGGAATGTGTCAATCTTGCAAGACAGGCTGGCATTAAAGATGAAAAAATCATGCTTGACCCGGGAATTGGTTTTGGAAAAACATTTGAAATGAATCTGGAAGCAATGAATCACCTGGAGCTTTTTCAGAATCTGGGATTTCCGGTTCTCCTTGGTACATCCCGCAAATCCATGATCGGACTGGCGCTGGATCTTCCTGTAGATCAGCGGGTAGAGGGGACTTTGGCTACCAGTGTAATTGGCGTCATGAAGGGATGCTCTTTTGTCCGTGTCCACGATATTAAAGAAAACAAGCGTGTGATCCAGATGACAGAAGCAATCTTAGGATGCAGATAAATTGCTGGCACAAAAGAGATGGTAAATATAAATAATATACAGAAAGGCTTTACTGTTATGGATGAGACCAGATTAGATAAAATAGAAATTAAAGAGCTGGAGGTTTTTGCAAACCATGGTGTATATCCCGAAGAAAATGTTCTGGGACAGAAATTTGTTATTTCTGCCACGCTTTTTACCAGAACACGTCTGGCGGGATTAACCGATGAGTTGTCTGCCTCCATAAACTATGGCGAAGTCAGCCATATGATCACTGATTTCACCAGAAAACATACTTATAAACTTCTGGAATCTCTTGCAGAGAATCTTGCAGAAATGCTTCTTTGCTCTCTTTCCGGACTTGAAAAAATCACTTTGAAGATCGAAAAGCCCTGGGCACCGGTTGGTCTTCCTCTGAAAACCGTATCTGTGGAAATTACGCGGAAATGGCATACTGCTTACATTGCTTTTGGCTCTAATATGGGTGATAAAAAGATGTATATAGACAATGGAATCCGTGGTCTGGCAGAGACAAAAGGATGCCGTATAGAGGCAATTTCCGATTATCTTATCACAGAACCTTACGGAGTTACTGATCAGGATGAATTTTTAAATGGAGTCCTGAAAATGCGGACACTTCTTACTCCAGAAGAATTGCTTGTGCGACTGCATCAGTTAGAACAGGAGGCAAACAGAGAACGTATCATCCACTGGGGACCAAGGACACTGGATCTGGATATCTTGTTCTATGATCAGGAAATCATTGATATGCCAGATCTTCATATTCCCCATATTGATCTGCACAACCGAGATTTTGTTCTTGTACCAATGAATCAGATTGCTCCGTATCTGCGACATCCTGTATTAAATCAGACCATTTCACAGCTTCTGGACAGCCTTCTGAACAAATCTGAAAATACTGCAAAATACCGTTAGAAGCCTTTACAAAAAGTTCAAAAACCAAAGCCGAAATTCTGGCGTTTCTTGAGAGCGCATAAATAGTTAATGCCATCATTCGCAGCATGTGATTGATGGCGCGTTTTGGTTTGAGTAGGAAAAACATGAGAAGTTAGCATAGAAAAAGAGCCTCTTTTGGGCTCTTTTTCTATGTTAAGAATACAGGTATCGAAATCAAACTGTAATATTAGCAAGACCGTAATTGAAAAACGACAGTTTCATAAGGTTTGAGTGAGAGAACTTCACCATGGAAAGTAATCGTGCTTTCTTCATAATTGGAAATAATTACAGGGGTATCTGACTGTAATTCTACCTCTGTTTCTTTATATGCAAATTCCTGTGTCTCTTTCGAGAAGTTGTGCACAGCCATCCAGGTTTCACCCTGATAGTTTCTGGTATATGCGATCACTGGTCCTTTTTCCGAACAGCAGAGCTTGAAATCTCCATGAGCCATTACCGGATGTTCTTTACGCAGAGCAATCAGTTTCTGATAAAATCTGAAAACAGAGTTGTCATCTTTCATCTGGCTGGCGGCGTTGATTTCCTTATAGTTTGGATTCACGCCAATCCATGGTTTATGCGTTGAGAAGCCTGCATATAAGCTGTCGTCCCACTGTACAGGAGTTCTTGCGTTGTCACGGCTGATACTCTGGGATTCAGCCAGTGATTCTTCCGGGGAAGAACCCTGCTCGATCATGGTCTTATAATAATTGCGGGTATCAATATCGTCATAGTCCTCAATTGAAGGATAAGCAACATTGGTCATTCCAAATTCTTCACCCTGGAAAACAAACGGAGTACCAGGAAGCGTATGAAGATAAGCTGCCAGCATCTTGGCAGATTTTTCCCAGTATTCATTGTCGTTTCCATAAAGAGAAACCTGGCGTGGTTTGTCATGATTGCTTAAGAATCTTGCCCACCATCCGTCTTTTTTCAGAACTTCGTAATCTTTCTTAAGGTCACGTTTCATTTTCTCCGGTGACCAGGTCTGAATTTCTACGATCGGAGGAACAAAAGGAATGGACATATTAAATTCTTTGCTTGCAGCACTGGAATAATTGATGGCATCCTGTTCATTGTTAATGTTGACTTCTCCGACTGTCATCAGGTTATCCGGAGCCATGGTTTCAGCTACCATTTCCCGGATGTAGCGATGGGTTCCTTCCAGATTCACGCATGCTACGGTACCGATTGGCTCATTCATATCTGCACGTCCGTCCAGACCTTTATCCAGATAGCTGATGGCATCAATGCGATATCCGTCGACACCTTTCTCATTCCAGAAACGGATAATATCAAAAATTTTCTCTTTGGTTTCCGGGTTATCCCAGTTCAGATCCGGCTGTTCTTTGGCAAAGAAATGAAGATAGTACTGTCCTCTTTCCGGGACATATTCCCAGGCGCTTCCGCCAAAAACAGACATCCAGCAGTTTGGAGCACCACCGTCCGGCGCAGGGTCACGCCAGATATAGTAATCACTGTAAGGGTTATTACGGGATTTCTTTGATTCCTGGAACCATACGTGTTTATCAGAAGAATGGTTCAAAACCAGATCCATAATGATGGCGATTCCACGCTCATGTGCACCATCGCGGAATGCTTCCCAGTCATCCATCGTTCCGAATTCTTCCATAATTGAGAAATAATCTGAAATGTCATAACCGTTATCTACATTTGGAGAAGCATAAACAGGGGACATCCATACAGCATTGATTCCAAGCTCTTTCAGATAATCCAGCTTCTCGATCATTCCCTTTAAATCACCGATTCCATCGTTATTTCCATCTTTAAAACTTCTCGGATAAATCTGGTAGATTACCAGATCCTTATACCAGTCTTTTTCGTGTTTCATAAAAGTATCCTTTCGTCAGGCATACCAACAAGTTAATTCAAGAAATCAACTTGTTGGTATACTAATTGCATAAATAAGTTCTGAAAATATTATATGATATTGTGCAAAAAAACGCAAGGCGGTATTTGAGAGGAGAACAGGGCGGAATTGCTCTGATGGATCATACAGGATGGTTTTATGAACCTGAAGCTATCGGTATGGAAACAGCGTGGAATAAAATTCATTATAATCCGATCTTCGGAGAAGCGAAAGAATGGGATTTTGCAGGATATACGCCACAGGTAGTTGTTGTTGCAATCGGACAGAATGATAACCATCCGGATGATTATATGAAAGAATACTATCATAGTGAAAAATCCAGGAAGTGGAGAAATAGTGTCTCTTTAAGCGAAATGGAAAAGGTACTCCGGGGCATCTGCGTATTCTGGAAGCAGAAGAAATGTCACAGGAACTAGCCGATTATATTGAAAAACTGAATGTAAAAGGATGGGACAAGGAATGGGAAAAATAAATCTTTCAAGACTGAAAAATTGTATGGTGAGAGCTGAAAGAGGGGAAGAACTGAAAATTGGATTTTTTGGTGGTTCCATTACTCAGGGCAGTCTTGCTACCGAAAATGCCAAACGTCTGACAATCAGGGAAATTTCTCCGGAACTGGAAGGTTTCCGTGCAGATACAGAAGAAAAAACAGGACATCTGGATCATTTCAAACATGGATGGATCGGTAAGAAACCAGGAGATAAGATTACTTTTGAAGTGGAAGCTTCCTGCATTGCTGTACAGTATAAAAAGACCATCCATAAACCTGCGCTTCGTGCCAGAATGATTCTTGATGGAGATGAAACAAATGTAATACTCCTGGATGCAAACACCGATCAAACGTATAACAGATATGCTCTTTTTATTAATGCAGAGAAGCTTCAGCTTTATCTTTAAAATCATTTCTAAATATCAATGCAGCCCCGGCAATAAATACAAAACAGATTACCCATGTAACCGGTTCGCAAATGCAAACGGCAATATAGCCTTTTACCGGTACGATCCAGAAAGCAAAGATAATTTTACCAATCAGTTCCAGAACACTGCAAAGCAGAGGCGAAAGCTGATGGCGCATTCCCTGGAGAGCATTTCGCATAATAACGAGAAATGACATCGGTGGGAACATGGCAGTACTGATTCGGACATAAAGAAGAGCATTGTCAATGACTGTCGGATTGGTACTTCCTGTGATCAACCGTACGGCATAAGGTGCGATAAAGATTGAGAAAGCAACTGCGATCAGCCACCAGATGAGGTAAAGACCGAAAGCAACTTTCACCCCGCCCCAGATACGGGAACGCTTGCCGGCACCGTAGTTCTGGCTGGAAAAGATTGCAGTGCTGGTCGAAAGGGCAGTTCCCGGCATCATAAAAAGCTCTGCCAGTCTGCGGCCGCCTACCTGGGCTGCTATGTATACATTTCCTAAAGCGTTAAGGCTGCTCTGTAAAATAACACTTCCTATACTAAACACGGCGTTCATCAGTGCCATGCTCATTCCGGTAACAAACATTTCCATTACAAATCCAGAAGATACATGCAGATCCTCACGTTTCATATGAAGTTGAGGATAATTTTTCAGTATATAGAAAGAGCAAAGGATAACGCTGATAGCCTGTGCCAGAATAGTAGCGGTAGCTGCACCCTGCACACCGAAGTGTAATGGCCCCATAAACAAGACATCCAGAATCACATTAATTACACTGCTGACGATCAGGAAAATCAGCGGCGTGATACTGTTTCCAATCGCGCGCAGAAGTCCGGATTCCGTATTGTAAATCATGGTCAGCGGAATTCCTGCCAGAATTACAGTGATATAACTCATGGCGCCGGCAAAAGTGTCCTCTGGTGTCTGAAGAACCCGAAGGAGCGGATACCGGAAAATAAGGAATCCGGCAGTCATTATAACTGCGACTGCAAATGATAAAATGATCATCCAGCAGGCGGATGTTCTCATTTCATCCATCTTGCCGCTTCCAAAACAACGGCTGACAGGGAGTGAAAGACCGTTGGTTAATCCAATACAGAAGGAAGTGATCAGACTGTAAAGGGCAGCAGTGGCCCCAATCTGAGCTAATGCATCGTCACCGAGTAAATGCCCGGCAATCGCAGTATCGGCGAGGTTATAAACCTGCTGAAGAACACACCCGACAAAAATGGGGAAAGCAAATGAAAGCAGAAGCCTGGCAATGTTTCCGTCTGTCATGTCAAGGACACGACTCTTTTGAGTTGATTTAGACATAGGTAGTACTCCTTAATAATAGTGTTCATCCCTGATTAGAATAGGTGGATAACACATTAGAGAATAATGATATTTAGTTAAGACTGTTATAAGTCAGGATAACATATTGCATAATTCTGATATTACAAACGAATTATAATGCCAGCAGAAATTATTGTAAAGACAGTTTGCTTGTTAAAATGTGCAAAGTATTAACAGGCTGTCGCTTTGGATTGTGTATAAAAAATAATTGTGATAAAATAGGCGCGTAAAAGTGGACTAGTATGGCTCACGCTAATTAGCGTGAGTCATACTAGATGATGACGGACGAGGAAGAAAATGAACGCGAATTTTGAATATTATAAAGTATTTTATTACGTATCGAAATATGAAAATCTGACCAAAGCAGCGGCCGTATTAAAGACCAGTCAGCCGGCAGTGACCAGGACGATACATAATCTGGAGAATATATTGGGGTGTAGATTATTTATACGAAGCAAGAGTGGAATGAAGCTGACTCCGGAGGGACGGATTTTTTATGAATATGTGGCGGCCGGATGTGCGCAGTTTTTCAAAGGTGAGGATAACCTGAATAATCTGATCAGCCTGGAAAATGGAACAATTTATATCAGTGCAACGGAGACGGCACTTCACTGTTATCTGTTTGAAGCAATCAGAGATTTTAATATTCAATATCCAAATGTGCACTTCAAGATATTAAATAACAGTACGACAGATTCTGTAAATGCACTGAAAGAGGGGAAAATAGATCTTGCCGTTGTATCGGCATTCTTGCAGGTGTCAGAGCCATTGAAGATGAAAGTGGTAAGAAAATATAAAGAAATTTTGATTGGCGGAACACGTTTTGAAGAGTTGAAGGGAAAGAAAGTTTCACTGGCAGAGTTGTCCTCTTATCCTTGGGTCAGCCTGACATCAGAAGCAATTACCAGAAACTTCATGAATGCATATTTTGCCAAAAATGGACTGCAGTTTTCTCCGGATGTCGAATTAGCAACTACTGATATGATTCTTCCGGCGGTGCGCTACAATATGGGAATCGGATTTCTTCCCGAGGAATTTGCAAAAGATGATCTGGCAGCAGGTAAAGTATTTGAGATAGAAGTAAATGAAGCGCTTCCGCAGAGAAATATTATTCTTATCCATGATACGGAATATCCACAGAGTATTGCATCTAAGGCATTCCAGAAATTCCTGACAGATAGAGAATATGAATAACAGAGCGGGCAGATATCTGTCCGCTCTAAACGTTTGGACACTTGTCATCGGGTATTTTTGGAAATTATTTATGCCACTCCCAGTTTCTGATCTCTTCAAGATCCTGGCCATATTCAGCGATGTACTGTTTGTGCTCAACAAGCTTGTCGTTCATCTTCTGGATTAAGTAAGAACCTTTGTTTCCAAGCTGTGGCAGATGCATGATTGCATCTTTTACAAGGTTGAAACGGTCGATCTGGTTCTGAACACGCATATCGAATGGAGTAGTAATTGTACCCTCTTCCTGATATCCATGAACGGAAACATTGTGGTTATGACGACCATAAGTAAGTTCGTGGATCAGTGTTGGATATCCATGGAATGCAAAGATAACCGGTTTGTCTTTTGTGAAGATTGCATCGTACTCTGCATCACTTAAGCCGTGTGGATGTTTGTGGTCGGATTCCAGTTTGAACAGGTCGACTACGTTAACAACACGAATCTTAAGTTCTGGCATTTCGTCACGAAGGATAGTAACAGCAGCCATGATTTCAAGTGTAGGTGTATCACCACAGCAAGCCATAACAACATCTGGTTCTTCACCGCAGTCATTGCTTGCCCACTCCCAGATACCGATACCCTGTGTGCAGTGCTTAACAGCCTGCTCCATGGTCAGCCACTGGCAGCTTGGATGCTTGGAAGCTACGATTGCGTTTACATAGTTCTTACTCTTGATGCAGTGATCGAAGCAGGAGAGTAAGCAGTTAGCGTCTGGTGGTAAGTACATACGTACCACGTCTGCTTTCTTGTTAGCGATGTGATCCAGGAATCCAGGATCCTGATGAGTAAATCCGTTGTGGTCCTGCTGCCATACATTGGATGTCAGGATGAAGTTCAGGGATGCAATCGGCTGTCTCCAGGAAAGCTGGTTGCAGACTTTCAGCCATTTTGCGTGCTGAGCTGCCATGGAGTCAACGATACGGATGAATGCTTCATAACTTGCGAAGAAACCATGACGACCTGTTAACAGATAACCTTCCAGCCATCCTTCACACATATGCTCGCTGAGCATACTGTCCATGATACGTCCGTCTCTTGCAAGGCAGTCATCAGTATCAAGCATTTCTGCGTTCCAGTCACGTTTCTGATATTCAAATACTTTGTACAGACGGTTGGACATACTTTCGTCTGGTCCAAAGATACGGAAGTTCTTGTTCTCTTCATTCAGTTTGAAGATATCACGGATATATCCGCCAAGCTCGATCATATCCTGAGCTTTTGTCTTGCCAGGCTCTACTTCAATACCGTAGTCACGGAAATCCGGGAGACGAAGGTCTTTCAGAAGAAGTCCGCCGTTAGCATGTGGGTTAGCACCAAGACGTGCATTTCCCTTAGGAGTCAGTTCTGCCAGTTCAGGAATCAGGCATCCGTTTTCATCGAACAGTTCCTGTGGACGATAGCTTTCCAGCCACTCTTTCAGAAGTTCAAGATGTTCTGGTTTTTCCATGGAAATCGGGACCTGATGAGCACGGAAAGAACCTTCAATCTGAAGTCCGTCAACAACCTTAGGACCTGTCCATCCCTTAGGAGTACGAAGAACGATCATAGGCCATACCGGACGCTCTGGATCATTGTTCTCACGAGCATTTTTCTGGATTGCTTTGATCTCTTCGATTACAGTATCCATTGTTTCTGCCATCTTCTTGTGCATTGTCATTGGGTCATCGCCTTCAACGAAGTATGGTTTCCAGCCACAGCCCTTGAAGAAGCATTCAAGTTCTTCATGAGAAAGACGGGAGAAGATAGTCGGGTTGCTGATCTTATATCCATTTAAATGAAGAATAGGAAGTACAGCACCATCAGTGATCGGGTTCAGGAATTTGTTGGACTGCCAGGATGTTGCCAGAGGACCAGTCTCAGCTTCACCGTCACCTACAACTGTAGTTGCGATTAAGTCAGGGTTATCAAATACAGCTCCGAAAGCATGAGCGATAGAGTAACCAAGCTCACCACCTTCATTGATGGAACCAGGTGTTTCCGGTGCACAGTGGCTCGGAACTCCACATGGGAAGGAGAACTGTTTGAACATTTTCTTCATACCTTCCTCATCCTGGCTGATGTTTGGATAAACTTCGCTGTAAGAACCTTCCAGATAAGTATTGGCGATCATGAAGTTTCCGCCATGTCCTGGACCGGAAAGAAGGATCATATCCAGATCATAACGTTTGATGACACGATTGCAGTGTGCATAAACAAAGTTCTGTCCAGGTACGGTTCCCCAGTGACCAACGATTTTCTTCTTGATCTGATCCATTGTTAATGGTTTTCTCAGAAGTGGATTGTCAAGAAGATAGAGCTGTCCGGCAGACAGATAGTTAGCTGCACGCCAGTAAGCATCGATTTTGTCAAGCATTTCCTGATTTAAAGGCTGCTTTTCGAGACATAATTTGTTGTCTTCCATTTTCTTACCTCTTTCTTTGGTTTTGATGTGTATAGATTGGAGTAATACTTTGTTATTTTTTTAACCAAGTATATCCTATCATATCGGAAAAGAAACGTAAAATAGCAATATTGCATTGAAATTATAAGTTTTTGATATGGATAAAAAATAAGCTCCTTCTGATGAAATGCGGAGCAGTTATTCGGTATAGAGCTGCGTAGCGAAGCAGATTGTGAATATCCGCTTGACGACAATGCTCTGAGTGGAAATGATTGGTGTTTAATATGGAAGATGACGAAAAGAACTAAGCAATGATTAGTAATTTTCACGAAAAAATGGATAACATGAAAGTTGTATTGCAATTTGCACAAAAAATAGATATAATAAAAAAAACAATTGCGCATAAGGTATAGAAAAACTGCTTATATGTACACTAGATAAAGTATAGGCGGTAAAAGTGAAGAATGGCGAAGGAGACAAGAATCATGGGAAAAAGAGCAGCAGGAATATTAATGCCGATCAGCAGCCTTCCATCAGACTATGGCATCGGATGTTTTTCCAAAAGTGCATATGAATTTGTAGACTGGTTAAAGGAAGCCGGACAGACTTACTGGCAGATTCTGCCACTGGGACCGACCAGCTATGGAGATTCTCCATATCAGTCTTTCTCTACATTTGCAGGTAATCCATATTTTATTGATCTGGATACACTTGTGGAAGAAGGAGTTCTTGATAAGAAAGACTGCGAGAAAGTTAACTGGGGAAAGAAGCCTGATGAGGTAGATTATGAAAAAATCTACAAAGGCCGTTATCCTCTTCTGAGAAAAGCATACGAGAACAGTGATATCAGCAAGAATCCTGACTATCAGAAATTCGTAGCAGAGAACAGCTGGTGGCTGTCAGATTATGCTCTGTTTATGGCAGTAAAAGACCGTTTCGAAGGTGTAGAATGGACCAAATGGGCTGAGGATATCAGACTCCGCTGGAACAATGCCATGGATTATTATCGTGAAGAACTCTATTTTGATATTGAATTCCAGCAGTATATGCAGTTTAAGTTTTATGAGCAGTGGATGAAACTGAAATCCTATGCAAATTCAAAAGGAATCCAGATCATTGGAGATATTCCGATTTATGTTGCCATGGACAGTGCTGATGCATGGGCACATCCGGAGTTGTTCCAGCTGGATCAGGACAATGTACCGTTGGCAGTAGCAGGATGCCCTCCGGATGGCTTTTCTGCAACCGGTCAGTTATGGGGAAATCCGTTATATCGCTGGGATTATCACAGAAATACAGGATATCAGTGGTGGATTTCCAGAATGAGTTACTGCTTCAGACTGTATGATGTTGTAAGAATCGATCATTTCCGCGGATTTGATGAATATTTCTCTATTCCATACGGAGATAAAGATGCAAGAGGCGGACACTGGGAAAAGGGTCCCGGAATTGATCTGTTCCGTAAGATTGAACAGGCGCTTGGATGGAAGCAGGTTATCGCAGAGGACTTGGGATATATGACAGATTCCGTACGTCATCTGGTATATGAGAGCGGATTCCCGGGAATGAAGGTTCTGGAATTTGCGTTTGACTCCAGAGATTCCGGATGTGCCAGTGATTATCTGCCACATAACTATCCGGAGAACTGCGTGGCGTATACAGGAACCCATGATAATGAAACTATCGTGGGATGGTGGAATAGCATCACAGCAGCTGAGAGAAAACTGGCGAGAGATTATCTGTGTGATCATGCAACACCGGAAGAAGAACTGTATAAGTGTTTCATTAGTCTGATCATGCGCAGTGCTGCGCGTGTCTGCGTTATCCCAATGCAGGACTATATGGGACTGGACAACAGATTCCGAATGAATAAACCATCTACAGTTGGTATGAACTGGAAGTGGAGAATTAAGAAGAGAGATCTTACAAAGAAACTCCAGAAGGAAATCTATGATGTGACACTTCGTTATGGACGTAAGAACTGGGATTAAATACATAGTGAAATAACTGGAATAATGACAGCGTTTCGGATATAAATAATATTCGGAACGCTGTTTTTTTAACTGAATCAAGCAGTTATTTGGTTAAAAAAGCAACGAAGTGGTTGGTTTTATCTGTTTTGTTTTATCCAGTCAGAGTTATTTGTCAGAGGGAGAAAAAAAGGACAGTTTCGCAAGCTCTTTATTTTTGTATGAAAAAGAAAACATTGAAATTGTTTTGGCGGGCGTACAATTGAAAAAGAAATGCATTGATTTTCGGGCAATGTCTGATAAAATATTAACCAGAAAAAGCAAAAGGACAGATTTTCAGGAGGGAAAATAAATGAACTATAACAGATTAGAAACCAGTCTGATCGATGTGATCAAAGAGGAACAGGCGAAGCTTGGATATATGAAGGAGAAGATCAGCCTTTATTATCCGCTCAGTTCCCTGAATCATTTCTTTGGCAATAAGACGGATGCTGCAGGCATGATAGAGATTTTAAAAGATTTTCCTTCTTATATAGAAGAGAAATTTGGTGAAGTAGCAGTATCACACAGAGGAGATCGTTTCTGCTTCACTGTTTCGGAAAAAGCTTCCGAATATGTACATAATAATATGAAAGAGAATGAATTCATCAAGGCATTGATCGAACTGGTTGGCAGACATGGATGTACGATAGATGAAATTAAAGAACTGTTCCATTCTTATTCAGATAAAATCATTACTGAACCAATGGATAACGAGGAGTTTGATGTGATGATCCGCTTTGATGACGGATCAGATCCTTATTATTATTGTTTTAAAGACGAAGGATGCCATATCATTTACCACAGATTCCTGCCGGAAGATTATGCAGATTTTGGTTTTTGATAAGAATGGGTGAAAAATTTTCCAACTGTCGGATCGGCAAAAATATATGTGACATTTGCAACAAAAGTATGTTATTTTTTTGTCAAATATCAACAAAAATAAGCCGAAATTCCATATTGACAGATAGTCTCAATAATGGTAATTTTTATTTGATTTAATATTTTCATTTATAGAAACAGGTAACATTTTATTACATTATTTTACAGGAATAAAATAGATAAAATTGAGTTGACAGTTTGGAGGGAAAGATTAAATGAGAAAAACCAAAATTATCTGTACAATGGGACCGTCTACTGATAAGGGCGATGTTATGGAGCAGCTTGTGAGAGAGGGAATGGACGTAGCACGTTTCAACTTCTCACATGGACCTCACGATGAGCAGAGAGGCCGTATCCAGAAACTGAGAGAACTTCGCAAGAAATATGACAGACCTGTTGCAGCACTTCTTGATACAAAGGGACCGGAGATCAGACTTGGATGCTTCAAGGATGGCAAGGTTTCTCTGGAAGAAGGACAGATTTTTACATTTACAAATAAAGATATTGAAGGAACTAATGAGTGCGTAAGCATTACTTATAAAGAGCTTTATAAGGATGTGCAGCCGGGCGGACATATTCTGGTTGATGATGGACTTGTAGACCTGGAGGTTCAGGACATCTCAGGAAAGGACATTGTCTGCAAGGTTATTAATGCAGGTGTGATTGGCGACAGGAAGGGTGTCAATGTTCCGGGTGCAAACCTGAAGATGCCATTCATCAGTAAAAAAGACCATGATGATCTTCTCTTCGGTATCCAGGAAGGATTTGATTTCGTTGCAGCATCTTTTACACGTACTGCAAACGATATCCGCGAAGTAAGAAAAATCCTGAAAGAAAACGGCGGTGAAGAGATTCAGATCATTGCAAAGATTGAGAACCAGCAGGGTGTTGACAATATCGACGAGATTATTGAAGCAGCAGATGGCATCATGATCGCCAGAGGTGACATGGGTGTTGAGATCCCGCCGGAATATGTACCTGTTATCCAGCAGAAAATCATCCAGAAAGTTTACACAGCAGGAAAACCGGTTATTACAGCAACACAGATGCTTGACTCCATGATCTCTCATCCGAGACCAACCCGTGCAGAGGCTACAGACGTTGCCAATGCGATTTTCCAGGGAACAAGTGCAACTATGCTTTCAGGAGAAACCGCAGCCGGTAAATATCCGGTACAGGCACTTCAGATGATGAGCCGTATTGCAGAACATATGGAGCAGAATATTGATTACAATACAATCTTTAAGAAAACAGACAGAAATGAGAATCCGGATATTACAAATGCAATCGCACATGCAACCTGTCTGACCGCAATCGACCTGAAGGCCAGTGCAATCCTTGCAGTGACAAAATCTGGAAGTACAGCTCATATGATGTCCAAACACAGACCAGGATGTCTGATCGGTGCATGTACAAGCTCTGAGAGAGTCCTTCGCCAGCTGAATCTGTCCTGGGGTGTTTATCCGATGCTGACCAAGGAAGAATACAGTTCTGAGATCCTTTGCCTGAGAGCAATCGAAGCAGCACAGAAGCATAAACTTGTAAAAGTTGGCGACACTATTGTATTTGCCGGTGGTGTACCGCTTGGAATTCCGGGAAGAACAAATCTGATCCGCGTCTGCACAGTTGAGTAAGTCAGGAAAATATCAGTAGTCGAAGTGGGAAATCTACCTGCCTGATTCGATAAAAAATAATATTTTCAGAAAATATAAGATGTAAAAGCCACAGGGGTCTGCCGTCAGAAAAGTATGACAGAAAATACTTTCTGACAGCAGTCCTTTGTTTGTGTTAGAGCGTGTTTGAAACACGCTCCAGAGGAGAGAACTGTTATGAAAACAAATGGAGAAGAAGATTCGAGACATATTTTCAGAGGAGAGCTGGCATTGGTGACAGCAGTCATGATCAACAGTCTTGCTGTTATTCTGATGCTGTATTCCGGTTCCGGAATATCTGCCATATCCAGTGTTCCTTATGCATTTGAAAAAGTATTTCCGGTAATCACACTGGGAACATGGACTTATATTTTTCAGGCACTTCTGATCTTAAGTCTGATGATACTGAGAAAAAAATTTGTACCTGCTTATCTGTGCAGTTTTCTGGTTGGATTTGCATTCAGTGAACTGCTGGATGTTAATGAGGCATGGATCAATATCCTGCCAAAGACAATTCCGCTCAGAGTGTTATATTTTGTGATCAGTTATCTGCTGATCTGCATAGGAATTGCACTTTCTAACAGATGTGGTCTTCCAATCATTCCGACGGATCTGTTTCCTCGTGAGCTGTCAGAGATTATAAAGGTGAAATATTCTAAGGTTAAGGTTTCTTTTGATGTGATCTGCCTGACGATTACTGCCTGTATGACCGGACTGATCCTGGGACATATCAACGGACTTGGAATTGGAACAGTGTTGGCGGCATTTACCATGGGGAAAGTGATTGGATTGATCGGTGATGAGATGGATAAGCACTTCAGGTTTGTGAATTTTACTCAGCATAGATAGCAGATGATGTGATAAATGGAGTTTTGATAATAAACTAACTAAGACTTTTTATACCTAAAATGGGATTTGTGTCTTGCTACGAGTTCCATTTTTTTAGAAAAGTTCAACCCACCTTATTGGTGTGAAAAGTTCTAGTGAGCTTTTTGTCTTACATTAATTTTACAGAGTATATCCGTTCCTTTTGTATTGCAATATTTGCATATATATGGTAATTTATTCTCAGTAATTTGTATGTTTAGTTCATTATGGATTCCTTTTACCATTACGATATTCTGTTGTTTTACAAAGGAGTACCGCAGGAAATTGATGAAATATCCATAATGGACGGTTGTAATTTGTGGCAAATGTCTATTGAGGTATTACTTCTAATCTTAAAATAAATTATGATAACTAACATTGTATTACCATTATTGATGTATGGAATAATTTTGTGATTCCATCATTCTATTTAAAATTTGCAAAAAATCAACTATCTTCACGGTAATTTGTAATTTTTTTGGACGTTCAAACAAGGGCTGGCAAGATGGTTTTACTGTATTTTGATAGTTGTATTGCCAATGTTAATATTTTTTATAATTCTTTAAAAATATATTATTGCCAGTATGATAGCCACTAAAGTGAAAGGATAAGGTGAAAACAGATGAAAGCAAATTATATGGTTATTGGATATGGTTGGAGGGCCGACTTTTATTACCGAATTGCAAAACTTTTACCAGAACAGTTTTCAATATGTGCAGGTGTATTACGTACAGAAACTCGTGCAAAAGAAGTTGCATTACAGGAACATGTTTTTACTACCGTTGATTTAGACGAAGCACTTTCCAGAAAGCCGGATTTTGCTGTTCTTTGTGTTCCACGGGAAATTGTAAAAGATTATCTCGTACAATTAATGGAAAAAGGAATTCCTGTACTCTGTGAAACACCTCCCGGAAAAAATATTGCAGAATTAAATGAATTATGGACATTATCTCAAAAATATAATGGACGCATACAAATTGTAGAACAATATTTTTTTCAACCTTATTACGCAAGTATATTAGATATTATCAGGCAAGGTTACTTGGGCACAACATCTAGTGCTATGCTGTCTGCGCTTCACGGATATCATGCAATCAGCATATTCCGAAAAATTCTCGGTATTAAATACGAAAATTGTGTTATTCAGGGAAAAAAATTCTGGTCAGAAGTAACAGCTACTAATGGTCGAAATGGTTTTGATGAAAGTGGAACTATTATTCAAGAAGATAGAGACTGGGCTTTTATGCAATTTGAAAATGGAAAAAATGCTTTTATGGATTTTGAAGGTGAACAGTATTTTTCACAAATTCGTACACGACGCTGGAATGTTCGGGGTGTTCGGGGGGAAATTAATGATAATACTGTAAGATTTCTGAATGCATCTAATCAACCAATAGAACAATCTCTCCATAGAGTGGATGTAGGCATAAATAATAATAGTGAATGGGCACATAAGGGAATTCTGTTTTTGGATAAACAAATTTATCAAAATCCCTTTTATCCTGCAAGAATGAATGATGATGAGATTGCTGTAGCATCTTGCCTTGCATGTATGAAAAATTTCACAGAAAGTGGAACTGAATTTTATTCATTACGCGAAGCACTTCAGGATACTTATTTATCTTTTATGCTTGAGCAAGCAATCGAAACTGAAAAAATAGTAAAAACAGAAAAACAGCTCTGGAGTTCTTTAGAATCATAGAGAAGTGATGTCTGATATGATAAAGCGTAATAACAATTTTGAAAAGCAAGAATGTAAAGTTCCCAGCTTTGAAAGATAAATTTATTTTATAGCCTGCCATTTTGAAAAATTTAAAAGTCTACATATTTTTTTGTAAATCTAGAAAAATATCTAAATTGAATGAGAATACTGATCTTTTCAGAAAAATTTATATAAATTTGCGATTTTCTTTTGGCAGGCATCACTTTTCTATTAAAATGTAATTGATTTAGAATTGCGCTATATGAATTGTTTTTTATATTTTCTGTTTTGGTTAGGTGTCGTCCAAAGCTGGCTGATAATTTAGAAGATATATTTTGTGCAATTATTTTATTTCTTTTCAGACACTACTTTACAATTTTTTCATCAAGGAAATGCTGTATAGGATTTTTTTGTATAATGAGTTTGATTAAAATATCATAAAGAAGTGATTTTACACTACAAAATATTATACAACAAAAATTATGATTGACTTATTTCTTCAAATTTTATGAAATGCTCAGAAATTGTATACAAGGTTATTTTGAAGATAAATTTTTGCTTTCAATATTTATTGTTTCTATCATACTTCATAAATGCATCTGCTTTGCAATGACTATAACAACAGATAAGAGAGTAATTATTCTTTTTCTGATGGCATTGTCCAGTTCTGTGGTATCAATGATAGTTTGCCATTTTTCAACCCTCTGACATCATTAAATGTTTGTGTCATTTCTTACATGTTCGAAAAATTTCGCTTATATATTTATAGTTTATAATATAAGATTCCAAACATGATTTGGCAAGAATAATCAATATAACTCTGATTACGTAAACTATTTACTTAGATAAACTTCGAAAATAAGTTTGGGTAATAACTGTTTTGAATTTTATTACATTCGACAATAGGATTTTCTTTAAGCTTTTTCTTAACTTTTCGTATTCTCTGCTTATTTTTTCCGCGATAAGTAAGCCAGTATTTATGTCTTAATTTTAGATGGGAAGTTTGAATCATTATTAATAAGACTGAAGTTTTGTGCTTTATAATCAGATCCTACCATTGACAATTGCATGTAGAATGTTATATTTTGTTATCAGTTGCTTGGTACAGTTCTGTTTGCAAAAAAGTGTACCAGTGTCTGTACAAGAATTATTTTTTCTGACAGATGCGGTTTGGCACTCGTTCATACAAAACTATTTCCAGGAAAATTATCAAATATTATCCATATAAAAAAGAAAACAGGAGTTTAATATGAAAAAAATCTGGAATAAATTTCAGAGTCTTGCAGTAGCGAAAAAACTGCTAGCATTATCGTTGGTTATGTCGATTGTACCAATCTGCTGTATTCTAGTGTTGAATTATCAGTTAAGTGGAAGTGTTGTCAGAACACAGACCGGTGAACTGATTCAGGCTAATCTGGAACAGAATGCTTCGAATATTGAAAATTTCTATAAAGGATATGAAAAAATTATACAGGGAATTTATACGGATGAATTTTATACACAGAGGCTGAAACCAATCAACCGTTGGGATAATTCCGAACGATATCAGGCGGAACATGAAATCGGGGAACGTTTACAGGAACTGTGCTATAATAATTCGGGAGTTCTTGGAATCGCTATTTTTGGAACACATTATGATACTTGCTTTTATGATACAGTTACGCAGTCAGGGCAAAGCAGCTTTTGTTTTGATTTAAACAAGATCAAAAACAATAATACAATGGAACTGATAAAAGATGAGAGAAGAACGATTTATCTGCCATCTGTCTGTATCGCACAGGAAGGGTATGGAATCTATAACTGTATGTATGTTGTCCATCAGTTAACGGATTTCTCTGAATATCAGAAGGGATCGGTTGGCTTTGTGATTTTGTGTTTTGATGAAACAATGCTTGAATATATATACAGTTCAGGAAATACAAAATCTAATGTTACATTGATTGCAGATAATAAGGGAAATGTAATATCTTCTGCGGAGAATAACTGGAAACCTCAGAAACTGGAATTGGACAGAGAAAAGAAAGCGGTCTTTACACAGGAAGAGATAGAAAAAGCCGCTTTGAAATATGTGAAAACCAGAAAAATCCTGCAAAAGACAGCGCTGAGAGTAAAGAGCAAGGGAATCCTGAAAAATCAGATATATGTGCTGAATATCCAGGACGTGAATTATGGAATGCGTAATTTTGCCTATATTTCAGTAATCATTGTACTGGTGGGTGCATTGGCAGCGGTTTTGTGCATTTTGCTGGCCTGGTATACATCGAATGATGTGGACAGATCTATGCGATATATCCTTGATGTTATGGACCGCGCTACAAAAGGCGGCGAAGAACAGATGGAGGAAAGCTGCATTACAGGTACAGAATTTATGCGTATATCCAGGCATTTTAACAGAATGACGAAACGAATAGAGGAGTCTGAGCGCATGGAGCGTATAGCAATGCTGAAGGAGAAAAATGCAGAAATTCAGGCACTGGAAGCACAGATCAATCCTCACTTTTTATACAATACCCTGGATGCCATCAACTGGATGGCAGTGGATAAAAATGAATATGCGATCAGCAAAATGCTTACAGAACTGGCAGCAATTATGAGATACAGTATTCATGGAAGCAATGAAATTGTGGAATTAAAAGATGAGCTGACCTATCTGAAGAAATACATTCATTTACAGCAGGAACGACTGAATTATTCCTTTTTATCAACATTGAAAGCAGATGAGAGTCTGTACCATGTTAAGATACATAAAATGCTTATGCAGCCATTGGTGGAAAATACACTTGTGCATGGATTTCCGGGAAAATCGGAGGTGGATGAACTGTACATAGAGATTTCACAGTCAGACGAACAGAAACTTCGGATAATCGTGGCAGACAATGGACGTGGAATGAAGCCGGAACTGGTAGATCTGCTGAATCATTATGATTATGCAACGGATAAAGTAGAAACCAGTATAGGGGTGCGGAATGTAATTGCCAGATTAAACCTGTACTATGGAAATGCCAGCAGTTTCAGGGTGGAATCAGATGAAACGGGAACCAAAATAACCATGGAGATTCCTTGTGGAGAGATGGAGGAAATGCGATGAGAATTGTATTAGTGGAAGATGAACCCAAATCAAGAGAAGGAATTGTGAAAATTATTCAGCACTATACAGAACATGAGATTGTAGCAGCTGTGGAAGATGGAGCAGCAGGACTGGAAGCTGTGGAAAGAGAAAAGCCGAATCTTGTGATTTCAGATATCCGCATGCCTGGAATGAGTGGACTGGAAATGCTGCAACAGATGCGGGCACGTGGTTGTGAAACAGGGATTATTTTTCTGACCGGATACTCAGAATTTGAATATGCACATCAGGCGATAAAACTTCATGCGCTGGATTATATACTGAAACCGATAGAGATTGAGAACTTTATGGAAGTTATCAAAAATGCCGAGAGTAAAATAGAGAACAAAAAAGCGGAGCAGATTTCGCCGGAAAGTCTGCTGCTGGAGTATGTAAACAAACAGCAGGATAACCGGGAAACGTTGGAAAGAGTTCTTGGCGTTAATGAGAATATTAAGATTTCACTGCTGTATTTTTACCTGGGCGGTCAGGCACAGGAAGTGCTGAATGAGATGATGTATGAGACAAGAAAAGCACTGGATGTCCAATGTATCCAGAATTACTATCTGATTCCGCTTTTTCAGAGTGGCGCATATGTGGTTCTTGTTACAGATACAGAGAAAAACAAAATGCTTAAATGGGTGCTGGAGAAGCGCATTGTGCCGGAACTTACAGAAGTTGCAGAATTTGTGTGCAGTTATACAACTGATTACGGCATCAAAAATCTGAATGAAGATCTGTCACATCTGAAAGAGATGCTGCCATATGGGTTTCATATGAAAAAAGGAAAGATAATCGATGAGGAGACTGCCAATAACTGCCATTTTGAAATCACAGAGTATCCTTCTGCATTGGAAACGGCGATTCAGAAAGAGATTCTGAAGCAGGATAAAGATAAAGTAAATGAGATTGGCGGGAAATTTATACGGGAAGTGATCGAGGGAAACTTTCATCCGGATCAGATTAAAGAGTATACGATTCGCTTTTCTATGGGAATTGCAAAAGAGGATACATCAGGCAAAAACAGAAGTGAGGAAGGACAGTATATTGTAAGCAGTATGCTGAGATGTTTTACAGAAAGACAGCTTACATATCTGTTTCAGAAAATGCTAAATTTTGTGGTACACAATTTCAATGAAATTAGTATTACAGATAATGAGATTATATTAAAAACAATATCTTTTGTGAGAGAAAATTATAGTAAGCCGGAAGTTTCTCTGGCAGAAGCTGCGGATTTATGCAACGTTTCCCAGGAATATCTCAGCAGATTATTTCAGCAGGAAACAGGAACAAAATTTATCTCATTTCTGCAGAATTTTCGCGTCAGCATGGCGAAAAGAATGCTTTTGTCCGACCGGCAAAGTAAAGTCTATGAGATTGCAGAGGCAGTGGGATACAGAGATCAGAAATACTTTGTGTCTGTGTTCAAAAAATTATGTGGCATGACCCCTTCAGAGTTCAGAAAGGAGAAAGAGATTTGAAAAAAGTCAGATTCTTATGGAGAACAGTCTGGATTCTGTGTGTCAGTATCATTGTGGTCATTATTATGTTTTTTAAACAGAACAATCCGGATATGGAGAAAAAAACAGAAGAGTATGAGAATGTGGTGAAGATCATGGCACCTTATACAACTCATGATCAGAGAAATGCCCTGAATACAGTTGCCAGAAAATATGAAGGAAGCCATGCAGGCACAAAAATCCAGATCGAATATATTCCAAGAGAAAATTATAAAAGAGAAATCGCACTGCGCCAGGATGAACAGAATATGGCAGACATCGTAATCTGCAGTAGTGTACAGATGCAGTCGCTGATCAAAATGGGGATTTTTAAAACATACCAGGTTACGGGAAAAATGAAAAGAAGTACTCTTACAGAGCTGTGGAGCAGTGTTATGTATAATGGTAATTATTATGGAAAACCTCTGACATCAGATCCGTATATATTGTTCTATAACAAAGATGCAATGGATACAAAAGGGCTAAGTGTACCTTCCAGTTGGAGCTCTTTTATGGAAACTGCGGAGAAAATAGCAGCTAAGGGAAGTTATGGATTTGGTTTTGCAGCCCGTGACAGTGAAGAAAGTGCCAGGTTTTTTATGTTGATGTTGTATGCAAAGCAGGGAAATCTTTATACGATCGAGCAGAATGCAGGTATTTCTGCTTTTGCAGATCTTCAGTATATGAAACAGAAGGAAATTCTTCCGCCGGATATCATAAATCTGAATCAGGAAGATCTGGCGAATGCTTTTTCAAGAGGTGAGGTCAGAATGATGATCAGCCAGCTGAGTATGGAAGCGGTTATCAGGGAAAATAAGCCGTCTTTTGAAGTAGGCGTGGCACAGCTTCCGGGGGAAAAATCTGACTGGACGTTTGATGCAGGCGATGACATCGGGCTTACGGTCAATGCCAGTGCGGAAGCAAATACATTTCTGAATTATTTATTTGAAGAGAAAACATATATGGGATTGTGTAAAGGAATGCAGGTGATACCGGCATTTGGGGAAGATTATCAAAATGATGAGGAATTTTATTATGAGGGAAAAAATTCTCTGATGAAAGATCTGAAAACGGAGAACAAGGATCATGCAATCGTTGTAAATGAGGCATGGTTTTCTATCGCTGAAGAACTGGCTGAGGGAGTGAATGAATGTCTGGAAGGGAACACCGAATCTCCTGAAATTATTGCAAAAAATATACAGGACGCAGTACGAGTCAGTATTCTTGAACGATAAATGTGTATAAAAAAAGTCCGCAAAGCGGGCTTTTTTTGATATAAATGTCAAAATACACCCCACAATATCAAAAATCTGGAATACCAAAATCTTTTTTGTAATGTTAATATAAGTTCATCAAAAGCAAAGGAGCGATAAGCTATGAAAAAAAGGAGACAGGTATTAGCAGTTACATTAGCTGCAACAATGGTAATGGGTATGGGACTGAGCACAGTTTCGGCTTATGCAAAAGACAAGGGCGGAAAAACAAAAATTACATTTACATATCGTGATGATGGATCAGATCAGTCTGTTGCACCGTTATATCAGTGGGTTACGGCAGCATATGACAGCTGGGATAAAAAAGATGAAGTAGAATTGGACGTAGCTCCGATCACAGCATCAGAAGGTGATTATTTCACAAAGATTGCATTACAGCTTGCTGACAAGGGAACATGCCCGGATCTGGTATGCGAGGATACATTCCAGCTTCCAAACGATGTTGCGGCAGGATATCTTACAGATCTTACAGACTATGTAAAAGATTACGATGACTGGAACGACGGAAAATATTATGATTCTATGAAAGATATGGTAAGTGTTGATGGAGTACCGTATGCACTTCCATACTGCACAGATACACGAGGCATTTGGTATAACAAAGAAGTATATGAAAAAGCAGGTCTTCTTGATGAAAACAATGAGTGGCAACCAAAAACATGGCAGGATATTCTGGATGCATGTGCGGCAATCAAAGAGAAATGCCCAGATGTAGTTCCATTCTGGTGTAACTCCGGTAAAGCTACAGGTGAAGCTACTTCCATGCAGACTTATGAAATGCTTCTCTATGGAACAGGTGAGAAACTGCTCAATGATGACAATAAATGGATCACAGGCAGTGACGGAATCAAAAATTCTCTGAATTTCCTGAATGACATTTATTCTAATGGATATGGACCATCCTTATCTCTCGTATTAAACGGACAGGCTGGAAATACATCTGCAAGAGAGTATATGCCGCAGGGCAAACTTGGTATGAGCATTGATGGTATCTGGGTTACAGGTAACTGGAAAGACACAGGAGCTTCTCCATGGGAAGATTATCAGGACAAAGTAGGTCTTGCAGCAATGCCTACAAACGAAGGACAGGATCCTGGAACTGTTACAATGTCAGGCGGCTGGGCACTTTCTATTCCGGAAAATGCTGACAACAAAGATATTACATTCGATTTCATGGAACACATGATGAGCCCTGAAGTTTATCTGAAAGCAATCCTGGATCAGGGAAATATCTGTACAAGAACAGATGTAGCGGAAGAAGCAGATTATGTTGCACAGCCATTCTTTGAAAAGGCAACTTCATTCCTTGATACTGCATATTTCAGACCACAGAATGATCAGTACTCTTCTGTATCAACATACATTCAGTCTATGGTTGAATCCGTAGTATCCGGAACAAGTGTTGAAGATGCAATGAAACAGTATAATACAGATGTATCAAGAACCGTAGGCGAAGACAACGTAGCAGAACAGTAATAAACGCCTGAAGTTTCAGGCGGATGTCACAAAGGTGCTGTCTTGTACAGGCAGCGCCTTTGTTTTTGAAAAAAATACAGATTAAAAGGAGGAAGTCGTAATGGAGCGTTCCTTGAAAAAGAAATACTGGGCAGACCAGGCTAAGAAATCAGTTCTTCTGATTCCGGCACTGGTGTTACTGCTGGCATTTTTCATTATTCCTATTGTTCTGACGGTATACTATTCTTTTACAAATATGGCTCTTACAGGAGCAGCAGCGCAGAACTTTCAGTTTATTGGTCTTGAAAATTATAAAAGAATTCTTTCTGATCCAAATACACTTGTAAGTATCAGAAACACATTTATCTTCCTGATTGGAAGCCTTGTAGGCCAGTCTGTTCTAGGCTTTTTGATTGCATATTTCATGAAGGGAAAGGCAAAAGCTTTCAGAAGCGTTGTTGGTCCATGTATCCTGGCAGGATGGGTTATGCCGGAGATCGTTGTTTCCCTTTGCTGTCTGGCATTCTTTGATGTTTCAGGTACATTTAACAAGATTATCGGAACACTTCATATTCCGGGAGTTGACTTTATTTATGGTCATCCGATGATGACGATCATTATTGCTAACGTATGGCATGGTACCGCATTCTCAATGCTGAACTTCCAGTCTGCACTGGATAACGTATCCGGAGATATAGAAGAAGCTGCCCGTGTAGACGGAGCTAACAGAATTCAGACACTGGTTCGTATTATTGTTCCGTGTATCAAAGATACAATTGCTACGAACACGATGTTGAACACCCTTTCTACTTTAGGTGTATTTGGTCTGATCTGGGCGCTGACAGGAGGCGGTCCTGGCATGTCTACCACAACACTTCCAATCTATATGTACAATCAGGGACTGAAGAACTTCCAGTTAGGACAGGGAACAGCAGTAGGTATGATCCTTCTGTTTGTAGGTGCTGTGTGCAGTATTATTTATACCAGATTATTAAAATCAGATGATTAGGAGGAAAAGTAATGAGTGAAAGATCTGTAAAAGCACTTCATTATATATTGCTGGCCATTATAGCACTTGTATTTGTGCTTCCTCTTATCTGGCTGGTTGTTGCATCATTTGATATGGGAGCAAATCAGTCTTTGAAATGGCCGGATCAGTGGACGTTCAGTAACTATGCAAATGTTCTTACAAATGCAAGTAATTTAAAGGGATTTGGAATCGGTCTTGTAATTGCCGGGGTACAGGCACTGGTTGTATGTGTGATTTCAGTACTGGCAGCATATCCTCTTTCCAGATATAACTTATGTTATAAAAAAGGCCTTATGTACGGAATTCTGTTTATGACAGCACTTCCAATGATTGCTGTAATCGTTCCTGTATATAAAATGTTTCTGAAAATAGGGTTACTTGACAGCATTCCAGGTGTTATCCTGTATTTATCAGCTTCTGCATTACCATATGGAATCTGGCTGATGAAGAACTTTATGGATGCGATTCCGGTAGAACTGGAAGAAGCGGCATGGGTGGATGGTGCAACCACCATGCAGTCCATCAGAAAGATTGTATCTCCGCTGATGTTCCCTGGAATCTGCGTAGTATTTATCTATACATTTTCGGGAAGCTGGGGTAACTTCTTTATTCCGTACATTTTGTTAAGCAGTGCGGATAAACAGCCGGCAGCAGTTCTTCTGTATCAGTTCTTTGGACAGCATGGTTCTATCAGTTATGGACCACTGGCAGCATTTTCTGTAATTTATGCATTGCCATCTATCATACTGTACATTCTGTCACAGAATTACATGTCAAAAGGATTCACAATGTCAGGTGCTGCAAAAGGTTGATACTTTTAAATTACAATGACTGGGAGGTAGAAAAAATGGTTTTCATTAAAGAACGCATTGGCAAAATGCTGGAATATTTAAAAGAACAGATTTATCCGGAAAGTATGCCGATTCAGAAGTATCGAATGATCAAAACAGATAAAAGATTTGAGAATGTGTCAGAACTTGATACTTCTGGCTGGGAAGAATTTACAAATACAGAGCTTTGGGGCGGTCACAGAGAGTATTACTGGTTTGAGACTTTTGTAACTGTTCCGGAAAAATTTGATGGAAAATGTGTCGTATATGAACTTCTGACAGGAAGAGAAGCAGAGTGGGATGCGACCAATCCACAGTTTACGATCTATGTAAATGGTACGCTTGTACAGGGACTGGATGTAAATCACAGAGAAATTATCCTTGCAGAACAGGCAAAAGCCGGAACACAGTACAGAATTATTCTCTCTGCTTTTACAGGAGACCAGAATTTCAGCCTGAAGCTGGATTCAAAATTAAAAGTTCTGGACAGAAAAACAGAGAAGTATTTCTATGATCTTTCTGTTCCATACGAAACAGCACGTCTGTTAAATCCAGATGACAAAGCGTATATTACTATTATTCAGGCTTTAAATGATTCTCTGAATCTTCTGGATATGAGAAAAGAAGGCTCAACGGAATATTACGAGAGCCTGGAAAGCGCACAGGAATTTATTACAAAAGAATTTTATGAGAAACATTGTGACAAAGAACAGGAACCGGTTGTCTGCTGCGTAGGTCATACACATATTGACTGTGCATGGTTATGGACATTAAAGGTAACAGAAGACAAATCCGTGAGAAGTTTTTCAACGGTATTAAATCTGATGAAAGAATATCCGGAATATATTTTCATGTCCAGCCAGCCTCAGCTGTATAAATATGTAAAGAAAAATGCACCACAGGTTTATGAACAAATCAAAGAGCGTGTAAAAGAAGGACGCTGGGAGACAGAGGGTGGTATGTTTGTAGAAGCAGACTGTAATCTGGCATCAGGTGAAGCTCTTGTCCGTCAGTTCATGCATGGGAAAAAGTTCTTTAAAGATGAGTTTGAAACAGATAATAAGATTCTGTGGCTTCCGGACGTCTTTGGATATTCAGCGGCGCTTCCTCAGATCATGCAGAAATGCGGTATTCCATATTTCATGACAACAAAGATCAGCTGGAATGAGCTAAATAAAATGCCGTATGATACTTTTGAATGGGAAGGAATCGATGGTAGCAGAGTTCTGACTCATTTTATACCGACAAGGGATTACAATAAGGCTGCTGTGGAAGGTGGCACGGAAACAGAGCATTTTACAACGTATAATGGTTTCCTGAACCCAAGTCAGATGAAAGGCGGATGGGCCCGTTATAGCCAGAAGGAATTGAACGAAGAGGTTCTTTGCAGTTTCGGATTTGGCGATGGCGGCGGTGGCCCTACAAAAGAACAGCTTGAAAACCAGAGACGTATGAGTCAGGGAATTCCGGGCTGCCCGAGAACAAAAATGTCTACGGCACTTGATTTCTTCAAGAGGCTGGACGAAGAGACAAAAGGCAGCAAATATCTTCCGTCATGGGTTGGAGAATTGTATCTGGAATATCATAGAGGGACATATACTTCTATGGCAAGAAATAAGAAATACAACCGGAAAGCAGAGCTGGCTTATCAGGATGAAGAAACCTATGCGGCAATGGATGAAGTTCTGACAGGAAACACATATCCGAAAGATGCGCTTTATGAAGGCTGGGAAGTAATCCTCAGAAATCAGTTCCATGATATTTTACCGGGATCTTCGATTAAAGAAGTATATGAGGATTCCAAAGAAGAATATGAAAAGATATTTGCAGAAAACAAAGAGTTAAAAACTGCTTCTCTTGGAAGTCTTGTAAGAAATGTAGATGCACCTTTACATGCGGTTGTTGTATTTAATCCAAACAGTAGCGAAGTTCCGGGAATTGTTTCCTTTATTTGTCCAGAGGAGATTAAGAATCCGGTATTGAAAGATAATGGAAATACAGTTGCAATTCAGAAAGCGGGAGATACATATATCTTTACTGCTGCGGGTGTACCATCTAAAGGATATAAAACTTATGTTCTCGAAGACGGAGAAGAGAATGAAGAAGAGATTTCCATGGATGTCTCTGTAAAACATATGGAGAATGACTGGTTTGCAGTTGATTATAACGAAAAAGGCCAGTTCGCAAAGATTTACGATAAATCAGCGAAGAGACAGATACTTAAAGAAGGAAAAGCCGGCAATGTGATCATCAGCTATGAGGATCGTCCGCATAATTACGATGCGTGGGATGTAAATAATTATTATACAGAGAAATCATGGGAAATCGATGATGTTTCTTCTATGGAAGTAACAGAAAACGGACCGGTAAGAGCGTGTGTCAGAATTGAGAGAAAATATCTGGATTCTGTGATCGTTCAGAAAATCTATCTGTATCATGATATTCCGAGAATTGATATTAAAAATATAATTGACTGGAAAGAACATCAGATTTTTGTTAAGGATTATTTCCCTGTAGACGTACATACCAATGAAGCAACATTTGACATTCAGTATGGTAATGTAAAACGTCCGACTCACGCAAACACTTCATGGGATTTTGCTAAATTTGAAGTATGCCATCATAAGTGGATGGATGTGAGCGAAGAAGGATACGGTGTAAGTTTCCTGAATGACTGTAAATTTGGTGTTGGTGTACATGGAAGTGAAGTCGGACTTTCCATGTTGAAATCTGCAATCTATCCAAATCCGGATGCCGATAAGGAGCACCATGAATTTACATATTCTATCTATCCTCATGCAGAAAACTGGACGGATGCAAACACAGTTGCCCAGGCATATGAATTAAATAACCCGATGACCGCTGTTGTCAAAGAAAATGAGGGCGGAAAACTTGCAGGAGAATATTCATTATTCAAGGTTGATCAGAATAATGTGATAATCGAAACGGTTAAAAAAGCAGAAAACGGAGAAGACCTGATCGTTCGTATGTATGAGTGTTACAACAGAAGGACAAATGTAGTTCTCACCTGTGGGGAGAAAATTGCAGATGTGACTGAATGTAATCTTCTGGAAGAAGAAGAACAGCCGGTATCTTGCACAGAGCATACGGTTTCCTTTGCTATCAAGCCATATGAGATTAAAACATTAAAGATCAGACGAAAATAAATCAAACAGGATAAAAATAAGAGGAGGGACGATGTTCCCTCCTTTTTATAACTAAAAGGATACGATGATATGGGACATGAAACAGGAATAAAAATTAGAAAAAAAGAGTGGGATGTTTTCGTTTTTGGAGATGCGAATATTGACCTGATCATTCCAAATGTGAATCATTTACCATGTGCGGGACAGGAAGAACTTGTTGATACGATGAAAACTTTTGTGGGAGGCGGCGCAGCCCTTTTCACACTTGGACTTGGCAGACTTGGAATGCATTGCGCATTTCAGGGCGTAATCGGAGACGATTTGTACGGTGAATTTATATTGCAGGAATTTAAAGAAAAAAATATCGACACCAGATTTGTAAGCAAAAGTAAAGAAACAGGAACAGGAATTTCGCTGAGTTTCACAAATGAACAGGATAGAGGATTTCTGACTTATCAGGGTGGAAATGCAAAGGTAAATATTCAAAATATAAACCTGGAAGAAGTGTCTAAAGCCAGACACATCCATATAACAGGATACGAAGGAAACAGAAATCATCGGGAATATCTGCAATTTATGAAAACTCTGAAGCAGAGGCAGGATGTTACGATTTCTTTTGATCTGGGATGGGATCCGGAAGAAATCTGGGATCGCAAAATATATGAATTGTTTCCTTATATAGATGTGCTGTTTATGAATGAGACAGAAGCTGTCCGTTACAGTGGACTTGAAAATGTAAAAAAGGCGGCGGAGAAATTTGCGTCTATGTGTGGAACCGCAGTGGTAAAACTTGGAAAAAATGGTTCCCTGGCGGTAAAAAATGGAAAGTTGTATCAGGTGAATCCTTTTGCGGTACAGGTTCGGGATACTACCGGAGCAGGAGATTCTTTTAATGCTGGGTTTGTGTATGGATTTCTTATGGATAAAGACACAGAGGAATGTCTGAGACTGGGAAATGCATGCGGAGCATTAAGTGTGACTGCACTTGGCGGGAACAGTGCGTTTCCGGCTAGAAAATATCTGGATGACTTTCTGAGTGCGGAATAATAAAGAAAGGGGCAGCGAAAGATGAAAATTGCAGTAATAGGTGGCGCAGGAGTGCGCACGGTTATTTTTATTAATGGTCTTTTGAGGAGATATAAAAAGCTCAATATTGATGAAGTTTCTCTGTTTGATATTAATAAAGAAAAACTTGACATTATTGGAAAACTTTGTATGTATGTGGTGGAAAGGGAGAAAAAAGACCTAAGAATTACTCTTTGTGATACATGTGAAGGGGCTGTGGCAGGCACTGATTATATTGTAACTACGCTGCGTGTAGGCGGCGACCATTCCAGGGTACAGGATGAACGGGCAGCATTAAATGCGGGAGTGATCGGTCAGGAAACTACCGGTGCAGGCGGATTTTCTATGGCAGCAAGAACAATTCCGGTATTATTGGATTATTGCAGGATTTTTCAAAAATATGCGCCGGATGCCTGGATTTTTAATTTTTCTAATCCTTCCGGGCTTGTAACTCAGGCACTTACGCAGGCAGGGTATGATAAAGTGATAGGAATCTGTGATGCGCCCAGTGCGACGAAATTCAGAATGGCAGAGAGGCTTGGTGTGGAGGAAGATGAACTATATGTGGAGTTTTTTGGACTAAATCATTTGTCCTGGATTTCCAGTGTGAAGAAGAAGGGAAAGGAAATTCTTTCTGAACTGGTAAATGATGAAATTTTTCTGGATTCCATGCAGGAGTTTAAGACGATGGATCCGGAAGCTATCAGAAGCAGTAAAATGTTGCCAAATGAGTATCTGTACTATTATTATCACAGAGAAAAGGCTTTGGAACATATTTTAAACAGCGAAAATACCAGAGGAGAAGCGATAGAGAAAATCAATCAGCAGATGATGAAGGAACTTTCGGGAATGGATATCAATGCAGATCCGGAAGAGGCGCTTCAGACATTTCTGTACTATATGCAGGTCAGAGAAAACTCCTATATGAGTGTTGAGTCCGGAGTAAGTGTCAGACCTCTGCTTGAAAAAGGAAAGCTTCCGATTCCGGAAGGAATGGGATATGCCGGTGTTATGCTGGACTGTATAGAAGGAATGCAGAGCGAAGAGGGAAAATACCTGGTTTTGTGTATTAAAAATCAGGGCAGTCTGAACTTCCTGGATAATGACGATATTGTTGAAGTTACCTGTAAGGTTTCAAGCAGAGGAATTGAGCCTGTGAAGTTTGGAAAAATTCCTCTTTATTGTGAAAATCTGATCCGAACGGTAAAATCATATGAAAAATGCAGCATAGAAGCAATCGTAACAAATGACAGAGAAAAAGTAGTATGGGCACTGGCCATGAATCCATTGGTAAATTCCTGGTCTGTTGCCAGAAAACTGGAAGAGGAATTTTATAATGCGCGGTCTTGAGAGAGGATTTCTTTTGTGATATACTAAATCGAAATCAGGGGATAAGCGCAATACTATATAAGGAAAGGAAAGTTGTATTTCGGTGAAAGAATACAGCCAGGAAATTTATTATGAAATATGCGGTAGCGATTGATATAGGCGGAACAAATACAAGAGTTGCACTCGTTAATGAGAAACTGGAGATTACAGACAGGCAGCAGTTTTCTACAAATCCGGAAAATCCGGAGGAAACGCTTGGTAAGATTGCAGAGGTAATCAAAGGATATAATCATGAGATCGTAGGCGTGGGAATGTCCTGTCCGGGACCTCTTGATCTGGTGAATGCCAGAATTATCACCCCTCCGAATTTAAGAGGAGACTGGCATCATCTGGCAGTTGCAGAGAAACTGCAGAGCATGATTCATATTCCGGTGTATTTAAATAATGATGGAAATCTTGCAGCACTTGCCGAGGCAGTTGCAGGAGAAGGAAAGGATTACAGATTTGTTCAGTTTCTGACGATATCTACAGGGGTGGGTTCAGGATTTGTAATAGATAAGAAAATTTTCCAGGGCGCTCATGGCTGGGCAAATGAAGTAGAGAATACGATCATGATGCAGGATGGTCCGTCACATGGCACGATTCTTCCGGGAGGTATTGAGGCAATCAGCAGCGGAACGGCTATCACCGTGCGTGCGAGAAAAGCCGGACTCGATGTAAAACATGCAGGAGAAGTCAATGATCTGGCTCTTGCCGGAAATGAAACTGCAAAGAAAATCATGATGGATGCGAAACAGCATCTTGCCAATTTCATTGCGGCCATTTATAATCTTGTTGATCCGGATATCGTGATACTGGGCGGTTCTGTGGCAATTAAGGTGGATGGCTTTGTACAGGAAGTAGAGGAGCTTGTAAAGAGTAAAGTCTACGAAGCTCAGAGACCATTTATTAAGGTAAGAAAATCTACATTAAATGAAGATTCCGGCCTGATTGGAGCTGCATATCTGGCTTTTTCAAAATAGGAAGAGCTTTAAGCTAAATGAACAGTGGCAGTAGTTGTCTGCAAGCATATCTGGCAGGTATCCGGGAGACATTAGTAAAATTAAGAAGGTAATGGCATATAATTATGAAACGGCTGATCATAAAAAACAAAAGAAAAATATGGTGTTGGTTTTTGCTTATCATTTTTTTGATATTGGCCTGCAGGGCTGCTTATGTTACGGGCAATGGAGCAGGACAGACAAGAGATGATGAAGTAAAAGAAGAACAGGTAAAGAATGAAGCAATACAGGATGAAATGGAGAAATTATGCTGAATCAATTTTCAAGAACAGAGCTTCTTCTGGGAAAAGAGGCAATGAATAAACTGGAGAACTCCCGTGTGGCAGTATTTGGAATCGGCGGAGTTGGAGGATATGTATGCGAAGCACTTGCAAGAAGTGGTGTGTATTCTTTTGACCTGATCGATGATGATAAAGTATGCCTGACTAATCTTAACAGACAGATCATTGCTACCAGAAAGACGGTAGGCCAGTATAAGGCTGAAGTGATGAGAGACAGAATCCTGGAAATTAATCCGAAGGCAGATGTGAGAATCCATAAGTGCTTTTATCTTCCGGAAAATGCAGCTGATTTTGATTTTAATGAGTATGATTATGTAGTGGATGCAGTGGATACTGTGACTGCGAAGATTGAGTTGATCATGCGTGCGAAGGAGTCTGGTACTCCGATCATCAGCAGTATGGGTGCCGGTAATAAACTGGATGCCAGTGCGTTTCGGGTGGCGGATATTTATAAGACGAAGGTTTGTCCGCTGGCGAAGGTTATGCGCAGGGAGCTGAAGAAGCGTGGTGTGAAGAAGCTGAAGGTTGTTTATTCAGAAGAGCAGCCGATCAGACCTGTTGAGGATATGGCAATCAGCTGCAGATCGCATTGTATTTGTCCTCCGGGGGCGAAGCATAAGTGTACGGAGCGCAGGGATATTCCCGGCAGTGTGGCGTTTGTGCCGTCTGTGGTGGGATTGATTATTGCGGGAGAGGTTGTTAAGGACTTGACTGCGGAGTACAGAAGATAAAAAATGTTTATGTGGATGTGTATTGTATCAGAGATGGTATGGTGCACATCTTTTTTTGTTTGGGGGCAGGGAACACGCAGAAAAACAATTCATTTTGTGTGCACACAAAATTTTTGCGGGATGTTGAGATGGGGTGGGAATGTGTTGACTATCATGGGGTTTCAAAGTATAATGATGGCTGGTGAATTGGGCGGAAATACAGGGTGATTCATCAGATGTAGGCGATTGATTTTTAAGAGATAAAGGCAGGTTATATATGAATACAATTAGTGTGGAAGAGTTGGAGAAGATTGATTCTTCTAAGATTACGATCGTGGATGTACGGCCGGCGGATCAGTATAGCAGGGGGTCTTTTCCTGGGGCGGTGAATATTCCGCTGGATGAGTTTGATGAGAAGATGGAGGCTGTTGATAAAGATAAAACAGTATATGTTCTCTGCCATACGGGGGACAGGAGCCGGGACTGTGTGGAGAAGTTGAGTGAGGCTGGCTATGAGGCTGTGAATATTGAGGGAGGATATCGTGCGTATCTGAGACTTTCTCTGAGTCGTTTTATGGAGAATGATGCTAAGGAGCAGAAAGAACTGAAAACGAAAGAGATTGAGCACAGTATTATCAAGACTTTCAGAAAGACGGTCTGGAGACCGTTTACCAAGGCGTTGAACGAGTATCAGCTGATCCAGGAGGGGGATAAGATTGCTGTCTGTATTTCAGGTGGTAAGGACTCTATGCTGATGGCGAAGCTGCTTCAGGAGCTGAAGCGTCATGGGAAGATTCATTTTGAACTGGTGTTTTTGGTAATGAATCCGGGTTATAATGCGGATAACTGGAAGATTATTCAGGATAATGCAGAGCTTCTGGGAATTCCTCTTACGGTTTTTGAAAGTGATATTTTTGATACAGTGGCAGAAATTGAGAATAATCCCTGTTACCTGTGTGCGAGAATGAGACGTGGTTATCTGTATTCTCATGCCAAGGAGCTGGGATGTAATAAGATTGCGCTGGGACATCATTTTGATGATGTGATCGAGACAATCCTCATGGGTATGCTGTACAGTGGTAAGGTGGAGACTATGATGCCGAAGCTGCACAGTCAGAATTTTGAGGGGATGGAATTGATTCGTCCTATGTATCTGATCAAGGAATCTGCAATCAAGGCATGGAGAGATACCAATGGGCTGCATTTTATTCAGTGTGCATGCCGCTTCACCGAGAACTGTGTAAGCTGTGGGGGCGGACGTGGTTCCAAGCGTGATGAGATGAAAGAGTTGGTTGCACAGTTTAGAAATACAAGCAGTGTGATCGAGACGAATATCTTTAACAGTGTGCGGGATATTAATCTTCGTACTGTTATGGGATATCATAAAGATGGAGAATATTATAATTTCCTGGATGACTATGATCAGCGTGGAAATAAGGGTGCTGATAAGGAAAAAGAATGATAACAGCAAAATCTTCATTTGTGGAAGAGAAATACACTGCTCAGTATTATAGCGGGAACGGCTGTCTATATGTTTCTGGTGCAGGTGGTGTTCTAAAAGGAGGGATTCATGACCTTACAGGAGATTCTTGAAAGTGTAAAAAGTGGTTCTGTATCTGTAGAAGAGGCAGAGAGAATCCTTAAGAAAGAAAGTTATGAAGAAATGGGATATGCGAAGCTGGATACAAGCCGCAAGGCAAGAACCGGTTTCGCAGAAGTAATCTACTGCAGTAATAAGGCAGATGAACATCTTCTGAATATTTTTGAAAGATTATACAGAGAAGACGGTGAGGTATTCGGAACCAGAGCTTCCCAACATCAGTATGAACTGGTGAAGGAGAAGTTTCCGGAAGTGGAATATGATCCGATCTCACGCATCTTAAAGGTTGAAAAGAAAGATAAGAAGCGTATTGGTAAGATCGCCGTGTGTTCAGCAGGAACTGCAGATATTCCGGTTGCTGAGGAAGCTGCACAGACAGCGGAATATTTTGGTACAAATGTTGAACGTATTTATGATGTGGGAGTCAGCGGAATGCATCGTTTATTCTCCAGACTGGAGACAATCCAGAGTGCGAACTGTGTAATTGCAGTTGCAGGAATGGAGGGAGCTCTTGCCAGTGTGATGGGCGGTCTGGTGAGCAGACCTGTGATCGCAGTACCGACTTCTGTGGGTTATGGTGCAAGTATGCATGGTCTTTCGGCACTTCTTACCATGATCAATTCCTGTGCGAATGGGATTGCTGTGGTGAATATTGATAACGGCTACGGTGCCGGCTATCTGGCAACGCAGATCAACCGTCTGGCGGCAGGTGCAGATGAGAAAGGAAATTGATTATGGGAAAAACATTATATCTGGAATGTTATTCAGGGATAAGTGGTGATATGACGGTTGCGGCGCTTCTTGATCTGGGGGGTGACAGAACTGTGTTGGACAAGGTGCTGAGAAGCCTTCCGATATCAGGATTTGAGACAAAGATCAGCAGAGTTGTGAAGTCCGGAATAGATGCATGTGATTTTGATGTTGTGCTGGATAAAGAGCATGAAAATCATGACCATGATATGGAATATCTGCATGGACATCATCATGAAGGCCATGAGAGCAATCACGCCCATGGCACAGGAACAGCGCAAGACCATCACCATCACGAACACCGTGGAATAAAAGAAATTACCTATATTATAGAGCATAGTGCAATGACTGAGAATGCAAAGAAGATGGCATTGCGTATATTTGAAATTCTTGCAGAGGCAGAGAGTAAAGCACACAATGTTCCTGTAGATCAGGTGCATTTTCATGAGGTGGGAGCAGTGGACTCTATTGTGGATATTGTGTCTGTGGCAGTCTGTCTGGATGATTTGGATGTCACAGAGGTGATCGTTCCTGTTCTCTGCGAGGGACGTGGAACTGTCCGTTGTCAGCATGGCATCCTGCCAATCCCGGTTCCGGCAGTTGCGAATATAGTAAGTGCCAATCATTTATATCTGAAAATGACAGAGGTAGAAGGTGAACTTGTAACGCCTACAGGTGCAGCAATCGTGGCAGCAGTGAAAACAAAGGATAAACTTCCGGAAACATTTGAAATCCAGAGGATTGGAATCGGCGCAGGTAAACGCCAGTATGAATGCCCTGGGATCTTAAGGGCAATGATCATATCAGAAAGCACAGAGCAGGCTAAAGGAAGAAATCCGAAAGCTGAAAATCAGGAAACCAAAGATACGATTATCAAGATGGAGACAAACATTGATGACTGCAGTGGAGAAGTTCTGGGATTTGTCATGGAACGTCTGATGAAAGCCGGTGCCAGAGATGTGCATTATGTGCCTGTTTTTATGAAAAAGAACAGACCTGCATGGGTTCTGAATGTGATCTGTAAGGAAGAAGATATGGAAACGCTTCAGAATATTATTTTTGAAGAAACTACTACGATTGGAATTCGTTATAGCAGAATGGAACGTACGATTCTTCCCAGAGAAACGAGAACCCTTCCGACTCCATGGGGAGAAGTTTTGGCAAAGGTATGCACTTTGAATGGAAAAGAGCAGATTTACCCGGAATATGAGAGCGTTGCACAGTTGAGCAGAGAAAAAGAGATTCCGTTTACAGAAATTTACCGTTATATTGTTTTGGCAAATAAAGACAAAGAATAACTTTCATATATGAACCCTTTGGTTTCCCTGAGAGTACTCCACGTGAAATCAAAGGGTACTTTTGTCTTGAAGTAGAGTTGTAAGAGCTGTATACTGCATGTAGTATGAAAGGAGAAAAGAAATGTTTTGCATTGGCATTTGCGATGATGATGAAGGACTCTGCGGGGAACTGGAAAAAATGCTTTATGATTATGGAAAAGAGAATAAACTTCAGATGAATATTGATATCTGGTATCAGGGAGAAAGCCTGTGCCGGTTTCTGAGAGAAAACAAGAAGATTCTTGATGTGCTATTTCTGGATATAGAATTACTGACAACAAATGGAATTGAAGTGGGACGTTTTATAAGAGAAGAACAGGAAAACATGGAAACTGCAATTGTTTACATTTCAGCGAACAGCAGTTATGCGATGGATTTATTTCGTGTACAGCCTACAGATTTTCTGATCAAACCTTTAGACAAAATAAAAGTTGGGAATGTCATGAACAGGATTCAGAAAATTTCGGAAGTCAGAAAAGGTATTTTCGAGTACTTTGGCAGTGGATATTATTTCAAGGTGCTGTATAAAGATATTCTGTATTTCAGCAGTCAGAATAAAAAAGTGTATCTGGTTTTAAAAGACGGACAGAAAGAATTTAATGGCAGACTGAAAGAAATAGCAAAGAAAATTCCGGGAAATTTCATTCAGATTCATCAGTCGTATCTGATTAATTTTGATTATATCGAAGAATGTTCTTATGAATCTGTGAAAATGAAAAACGGAGATACAATTCCAATCAGCCAGCCATATCGGAAATCAGTGAGAAAGCAACTGGCGGAACGTGTGTGGAGGGACAGAGAGTAAATGTTTGCGTTGATAACTACATTAAGCCCGAATCTTTTGCGTACATATATAATCTATCGCTTTATGAGGTTGTTCTTTTGGACAGATATTGAGGAAAAGAAAAAAGAAAGAGCCTGTTATGTATTGTTTTTTGTTTTGACAGCAGGAGTGCATTTGATATTTTGTTCGCCAGGTATGAGTGTGATAACAAATATAGTGCTGATTTTTTTGATTACAGTGTGTTATGAAGGAGCATTGAAAAAGAAAATATTTGTGACACTACTTGTATATGGAACTAATATGGGATGTGATTTAGTAGCTGTTCATTTACTGACAGATTATTCAATAACAGGGAAAGTCGGTGAATGTGCTGCGTATATAACTGTACTATTATTGCTGATTTGCGATGTTATTTCAGAAAAAATCTTGATTAAGAATAAAGGAGAAGATAAAACTCCGCATGGGATGATACTGGCGGTTATTTCAGCACTTTGTCTGGTAGAATTGCTTATTGTTGAACAGGAACTAAAAAATCGTATCCTGCTGGTGTTATTTGGATGTTGTGTTTTGGCAGTTGTATTATTGATTTTCTATTTATATGATGTTCTGATAAGTGCGTATAAGAAACTGGAAGAACAATCTCTTATGGAAAAACAAATGCTCATTTATTCTCACCAGTTGGATGTGTTGATGCAATCGGAAGAGAAAGTAAAAGCTCTACGCCATGATATGAAAAATCATCTGGGAGAACTTGCACTTATGGCTGGAAATCAGAATAATGAAGAAATTTGGAAATATATACAGGACATGGGGGAGTATATGCAGAACCAGTCTGAACTGGTCAGCTGTGGGAATAAGAATCTTGACAGTCTGCTGAATTATCTTCTGGGACAGGCAAAAAAGAAACTGAATCATGTAGAGTATGAGGTACGGGTACCATCTGATTTGTGTATATCAGCATTTGATCTGAATGTGATTTTGGGAAACCTGACAGAGAACGCAATAGAAGCAGCAGAACAGACGAAAGATAAATGGATGTCAGTGGATATATACTATGAAAAGGGCATGCTTTCCATGGAAATAAAAAACAGCTTTCAACATGAATTGGCTGTAGAGAAAAATAAATTATTGTCAACGAAGGAAGAAAAAGGACATGGCATTGGTCTTGCAAATGTCAGGAAGATGGTAGAGAAATATCAGGGATTTATGGATGTTTCGAATACAAATCAGATTTTTACTGTAAAGGTAATGCTGTACTTATAAATTATGTAGAATCTATGAAAGATAGTGTAGTGGTAGGACTGCGCTGTCTTTTATTTTGCAGAAAATTAGTCAAGAGGGAAAATATTGTGACAGAAAACCTTATAAAAAACCACAATATGTTCTGAAAAAACGAATTTCGCCAATTTATATATGAATTTCGCCGTTTCAGAAAATTTTGCGATAAATATGTTATTATTCAAATACAAGGTAAGAAGAAATGAAATATATCCGAAGGGAGGATAACAAGAAATGAGAAAAGAATTAAAAAAAGTCATTGAAAAAATTGCGATTAAAGCTGCTTCTTCGAATGTAAATGAAACATGTTCATGGATTACATATCAACCCAAAGTACCAGAATCGGTAAAAAAATTAAAAAAACATTGATATGGAAATACAGACCTTTTCAGAAGAAGAAAAAGAAGAAATCATTCGTTATGGACTTGATAAAATAAAAAATTCCTGCATGATGAGTGCTGTTACACTGCTGATGGGATATGCCTTTCATGTGTTTTTACAAAGTATAGTTTTTCTTATATGTTTTATTGCTTTAAGAAAATACGCAGGGGGTTATCATGCTGATACACAAAAGCGGTGTTATGTAATTTCTGTATTGATTATTGCGGTTGCATTATGGGCAACCAGATATAAGCCGGATAATAGTGTGTGTTTTGTTTTTATACAAAGTTTAAATTTTATAATTCTGTGTTTTCTTGTTCCTGTGGATAGTAAGAATCGACGTCTGGAACAGTGGGAAAAAGAAAGATATGGAAAAAAAGCAAAAGTACAAATATTTTGTATGTATATGTTGTGTTTGATTTTGTATTTGGATAAGAAACAAAGTATAGCTGTTGCTATTGGCGTGGCAAACCTGACAGTTGGAGGATGCGTATGTGCAGGAAAAATAAAAAATATTTTACTGAAACATAAAGAACAATTTAGAAAGGGGGAAGTAAAATGAAGAAGATGATGTATATATTTGCAGTACTGATGTTCTGCTGCTGTTTAAGTTTCGGTGGAAAGAATTATAATGTATCTGCTGCTGGTTGCACAGCAAATACTCATACAGGATATCATTGGATTGTTACAAAACAAGCAACTTGTGTGACTGCAGGTGAGAAATGTTATGCATGTGCTTGTGGAAAATTAAGAAATACGCCAACTCCAATAGCACCTTTAGGACACAACTGGATAAAAAAAACGGGATATTATCAATGTAGTAGATGCACTGCTATAAAAAAAGCTTGAAAGAATTGACACTGTTTGTGTGTATATATGTTTCCGGGTCATGAGATTTCAAGAGATGAAGATATCAAAATTTTGAAAAATACTGTGAGGATTTATGTAATTGATATAAATTTTATATCTTAAAAAGCAGTTTGAGAATATCATGGACGGTTATATACAATTAAAAGATGATATAGTACACAAAAAAGTCTGGTAAAAACAGACTTTTTTGTGTACTATAAAATAAGCAGTTTTATTGATGCAAAAAAAGACATAGAGAGTTATTGTAGCTTATATGATGAAGTGACTGGTATATTTTTTGCTTAATTATAAAAAAAATTATGGAGAAATATATTATTATGAAAAAAGTAAATAAATTTAAATTACTGGCAGCAGGGCTATTGATAGGAGTTGCTTTTTGGCTGTTAGGATCCGATTTCTTTACATTCATGATATGGTGGGAAATTTTATGGATTCTTGGATTGGTATTTATGCCGATAACGGCTCAGATATTCAAAGGTTTTGATGATAATGGATGGATGAATTCAAAGGTTATAGCAATAGTGATATGCGGATATGGAGTATGGATTTTGACTTCTATAAAAGTGGTTCACTTTACCACATTGAGTTCTGTCGTAATTACTACCTTATGTGGGGGGAGCAGTATTGCTTATGGAATATATGGAAAACAAAGAAAGGTTTTTCCGTGGAAACATATGGAACTTGTTTATTGGGAAGAAGTGATTTTCTTTGTTGTATTTCTTTTGTGGACATATATGGCAGGATTTCATCCGGCAGCTCATGGAACTGAAAAATATATGGATTTTGGTTTTATGAAGTCTATGATGCGTAGCACAACACTTCCGTCAGAAGATATGTGGTATGCTGGCAAAGCTTTTAACTACTATTATGGTGGTCAATATTTTGCGGTGTTTCTTACGAAACTTACAGGAACAAAGGTAGAGATTACATACAATCTTATGCGTACCATGATAGCTGCATTTGCGTTTGTATTGCCATTTAGTCTTGTGCGCCAGATGCTTAAGGATAAATTAGGTAAAAGGGGAAGAGCATGGATAACAGATTTTGGAGGTATTTTAGCAGGTTTATCTGTATCTATGAGTGGAAACCTTCATTATATTATATATGGAAAAATTTTTACATTACTGGGGATAAGAGAAGATTACTGGTTTCCAAGCACAACACGATTTATAGGATTTGATCCACCTGTGACAGGGGACGAGACAATTCATGAATTTCCTTCATATTCTTTTGTTCTTGGGGATTTACATGCGCATGTGATTAATGTGTTTTTTGTTTTGGCAGTATTGGGGATTTTATATGCATGGATAAAAAGAAATTCCGGTAAAAGCTGGAAACAGAAAGAGATATTTCTGCTGGGACTGTTCCTTGGAATTTTCCTGTTTTCAAATACATGGGATTTTATGATTTATTATGTTGTAATATGTGGAACACTGTTTTTTGGAAATTTGAAGAGATATCTTAATTTTACAGATATGAAACCTTCAGATATGAGAACCGGTATAAAATGGAGTGTTGTGCAATGGATAGAACTTCTGCTGACTGCTGTGTTGATTTCGTTACCATTCCATTTACAGTTTAAAAGTGTTATGGTACAGGGAATCGGAATAGTGAAAATTCATACGGCGTTTTATCAGTTTTGTGTATTATGGGCTTTTCCATTGCTTATATGTGGATTATTTGTCGTATCTACGCTGATAAAAAACAGGAATTTTACAAATAAAAAAAACAGGAATTTATTTTACAAAATTAATGTTTCTGATTTATACGGAGTTGTACTTTCTCTTTGTGCAATGGGACTAATATTGATTCCGGAAATCGTTTATGTAAGAGATATCTATGAAAAAACAGCACCAAGAGCAAATACTATGTTTAAGCTGACTTATCAGGCATATATACTTTTTGCGCTTATGATGTCGTATATTCTGGTATTTTTTGTGGCAGACAGAATAAAAATTTTGCAAGAAACTAAATTGGATAATAGATATGAGAAAAAGGTAAGATTATCAAAAGTGCAGATAACCGTTGGGGGAATGGCAATAATACTTCTTATATCTACCTGTGGATATTTCGTAAATGCTACAACAAATTGGTTTACAGGTTTTCCTCTGAAAAATAAATACCAAACTCTCAATGCAACTGCTTATATAGAAAATGCCATTCCTGAAGATGCGGCAGCAATACGATGGCTGAATAAAAATATTACAGGTCAGCCAACCGTTCTTGAAGCTTGCGGCGACAGTTATAAAGACTATGACAACCGGGTTTCTGCTATGACAGGATTGCCGACGGTATTGGGATGGTATGTTCATGAATGGTTATGGCGAAATAATCTTGATGAAGAAAACAAAAGAAGAACAGACGTGGAAACTATTTATACTTCAACAGATAAAAAAGAAGTACAGGAACTGCTTGAAAAATATGAGGTGAATTATATTTTTATTGGAAGCTGTGAATATCAAAAATATGAAGGGGTTAATGTAGCACTTTTAAGTTCATTGGGAGAAATAGTTTTTAAAGAGGAAAATACAATGATTGTGAAGCTGTAATAAAACAGATTTCCCAAAGAAAACAGCCACATAACCGAGAGAATATATTGATATTCATTGGATATATGTGACTGTTTCTTTTTATTTTTTATGAGGTGACTTCTCGTTCAATTCTAACTGCTGTCTGGTAATTCCTGTAATTGAGGCAGATAAATCTGATTGATTTGGTTAAATTACAGAGCACTTACTCCGTCATCATCATAACGGTCATATTCAGCTCCCTCATATCCGATCATGCGGATCGTAGCCGGATTGATATCCTTTACTGTCTGCGCAACATCAGCAACCGGGATTGCTTTTCCTTTGCGAATAAACAGTGGAACTTCATTCAGGGCAACTTCTACATAGTGATGTCCTTTTTCAAGAATCTCCTGAGAAATTGTTCCATCCGGCAGGAATTTTACGAACATCATTTCTTCCGGCAGATATACATAGCGGCCTTTTGCATTCTGTGTATAAACAGGTGCAATCATGATTTCGTTTCCGAGAAGAAGCTGATCTTCTACCTGAGTTGCGAAAGCATCGTCTGTGTAATCAAATGCCAGTGGGCGGAACATCATATCATCGTTTAATGCCGCTTTCATGTATTCACTGTACAGATATGGAACAAGGCGATATCTGACACCGATCACATGACGGAAGTCTTCGATATTTTCAAACTGGTAAGCTTCCTGTTCTCTGGTTCCCAGAGCGGAGTGGTTTCTCATAAGAGGTGTGAATACACCCAGTGCCAGCCAGCGCAGTACCAGGTCACGTGTGGTATCTGCACCGAATCCGCCCAGATCTGCACCTGTGTAAAGGAAACCGCACATATTCAGGGATGGAAGCATCTTTAAGTTCAGAAGGATGTGTGACCACCAGGATTTGTTGTCTCCCATCCAGATTCCACCGTATCTGTGCATTCCTACATAGGAAGAACGGGAGAACATCAGGAAACGTTTGCCAGGTGCGATTTTTTCAAATGCTTCACCTGCTGCACGGGTCATGTTATAGCCAAACAGGTTATGTACTTTGTCGTGGCGGATCTTCTGACCGTTTACATTGTGATAGAAGCGTTTGTAATCTTCCGGATTGTTTGCAAGGGCGTTTACTGTATCACCGAGTGTAAATCCAGGTGCTTCTTCCTTGTCCATGAAGTTGTCTTTGATGTATTCTTTTAATTCAGCAACGCCTTCCGGTGTACAGAACATTGCAGGTTCGTTCATGTCATTCCAGAAACCGTCGATTCCCTTTGAAATGAGACGTTCGTATTTCTGTCCGAACCATGCTCTGGCATCTGCATTCAGGACATCCGGGAAATGAGTCCAGCCCGGCCATACAGCGGAAACGAAATCACTTCCGTCTTCACGTTTGCAGAAGTAGTTCTTCTCAACGCCTTCTTCATAAACATCATAGCCAGCTTCTACCTTGACACCTGCATCGATGATCGGGACAAGGTGGATGCCTTTTTCTTTCATTTCATTGACATAGGCCTCAAAGTCAGGAAAGTTTTCCTGATTGACTGTGAAATCTTTGTAGTCTTCCATGTAATCGATATCCATGTATACCATATCGATTGGAATATTGTTTTCACGATATCCGTCAGCAGCTTTTCTGAAATCGTCAGCAGTTGTATATCCCCAGCGGCTCTGACCGAAACCAAATGCGAATTTAGGCGGGATATAGCTTCTTCCGATGATTTTACGGAACTGTTTTACGATATCGTAAGGAGTTTCACCCTGGATCACATACAGATAAAGATCTGCATCCTCACAGGTGATCTTTAACTGGGAAGAGAGTGTGTAACCGATATCAAACTTCAGTTTTCCGGGATAATCAACGAAGAGACCGAAAGTCTGTTTTCCGGAGATTACGATGAAGTTGTGTGCTCCGTAGAGGGAGATTTTATCTTCTGTATGGTTTGGCTGGTCGGAACAGTTGCTTTCATAAACGTATCCACGTTTGTTGATTCCGCGGTTTGATTCGCCCAGACCATAGACAACATCGTTGTCATCCATGTCATAAGTAAAAGAGAAGCCGTTCTCTGTGGAGATAGTTCCGTATGCAGGAGTTCCCTCAGAAGCCGGGATGGAAGTTACGATGGCATCGGTTTCAAATGGGGTTCCGTAAGTATATTTCTGAATCATTTTGTCATGTCCTCCTTAGGTTGAAAATGGTCAAGCGGATAAAATCATCCGCTTTGCTACGCGGCGCTACACCGAATAACTGAAACGCTTAAGTACTGTTAGAAAATATATAGGTGTTTTCATTGATTTCATATTTACAATAATAGAGGTTTGAGTGGGGAAATGCTACTGAAATTATGACAAATTTATACGTTATTTTGACTTTTTAACCGAATCAAGTAAGTCCCCTTCTTCAATTACGAAAAGCAATGAGCAGTGGAGTGGATAATTTTAGCTGCTTGCTCTGGCAACTTGTTGTGCTTTAATGCTTTATCTTAATAGAATTTTTCTGTACATACGGTGAAAAAAGTGCTAAACTATTATTATTACACGAAAGAAAGGTTTATTTAACATGCTTCAGACAATTGAATCCATCAATAACGTCGTAAATAATTTTATCTGGGGTGTCCCGGCTATGATCTGTATTATCGGCGTAGGGCTTTACCTGAGCCTGCGGACCGGGTTTGTCCAGATCCGCAAATTCCCGTATGCGCTTAAAACCACACTGGGAAGAATTTTTAAGAAAAAAGAGGCCTCTGACGGTTCCATGACACCTTTCCAGGCAGTCTGTACTGCACTGGCAGGTACAGTAGGTACTGGAAATATCGCCGGTGTTGCCGGAGCTATCGCCATCGGCGGACCGGGAGCTGTATTCTGGATGTGGGTTTCCGCGCTCCTTGGAATGTGCACGAAATTTACAGAGGTTACCCTGGCAGTACATTTCCGTGAGAGAAACAGACATGGGGATTATGTAGGCGGACCTATGTATTATATTAAGAACGGATTGGGAAAGAATTGGAGATTTCTTGCAGTTCTTTATTCTGTATTCGGTGTACTGACTGTATTTGGAACAGGTAATGCTACTCAGGTAAATACCATTACAACAGCAATTGATACAGCTCTTATTAACTTCAATGTGATCTCAGAGTCTTCCACAGGCAGACTGAATCTGATTCTTGGAATTGTGATCACGCTGCTGGTTGGTATGGTACTGCTGGGCGGTATTAAGCGAATCGGAAGTGTTTCCGAGAAGCTGGTGCCGTTTATGGCATTGTTTTATATTGTACTTGCATTGGGTGTTGTAATCTTAAATATCGGAAGAGTTCCGGCAGTTTTCCATGATATTGTTTATGGAGCCTTTAATCCGTCAGCAGTGACAGGCGGTGTGATCGGAAGCTTTTTCCTCAGTATGAAAAAGGGTGTTTCCAGAGGTATTTTCTCCAATGAAGCCGGACTTGGTACAGGCTCTATCGCTCATGCCTGTGCAGATACAAGCAAACCTGTAAAACAGGGTATGTTTGGTATCTTTGAGGTATTTGCAGATACAATCGTGATCTGTACTTTGACAGCACTTGTGATCCTTGTAAGCGGTGTGCCGGTAAATTACGGTGCAGCGGCAGGCGCAGAACTTACAATTTCCGGATTTACTGCTACATACGGAGGCTGGGTTTCCATCTTTACGGCAGTTGCCATGTGCTGCTTTGCATTCTCAACGATTATCGGATGGGGACTTTACGGAGCACGCTGTATTGAATTTTTATTCTCTGCAAAAGTTATCCGCCCATTTATGATCGCCTATTCATTAGTGGCAATCATTGGTGCAACTGTAGATCTGGGACTTCTCTGGAGTATTGCTGAGACATTCAACGGTCTCATGGCAATCCCCAACTTAATTGGTGTATTCCTGCTTTCAGGAACCGCCATTACACTTACAAAAGAGTATTTCGCACAGAAATGATAAAAACAGTCTGGAGAGTTTTCTTCAGGCTGTTTATTAGTTTACTTGATGCTTGATGTTAGGTTATTGTTCAGACCCTTGCATAGGGCATTAGTAAAAATGACGAATTTTAAATTTTTTTATTGATGTTATGTACTGTTTTTTATCCGTCATTTTTACTTTATCCACAACCACCCGGATTCGCTTTTTTGCGGCTTTTCCCTTATAATGTGTATATAGATTTCAACGATTTCAGGAGGGAAGTGAGTGGACATTGAACTTATTCTATTCACTTCCCTTTTGTATTTCATCAGGAGAAAGCAGGCATAGAATATTTTTACCATAAAAATGTGATGATCCAACTATGATCTGACAGAAAAATAACAGATTAAAATATAAATCAGCTGTTCTTTAAGTGAAAATGTTTTCAGTACTTCGTTCTTCCATACATCTTCAGGATAAACATCGCCCAGATAAGTATCCCGTCCACAGTACAGTCCATAAAGAAGCAGCCTTTTTCCCTCTCGGACAGCCTCCGGTTCCATGATTAGTCCCCAGCGAAGCTGATCCATCAGATGAAGATAAAGAGACACACATAAAACCAGATTGCTGTTTCTGTTTCGCGATAGAAGTATTCCTTCCAGCTCAGAAGCTTTCTTAAAACTAATATTGTATGCATGAAAAAGAATCTCATGCTCTGTATAAAAATCCCACAGAGTTCCCGGGGTGATTCCATATCTGCCAGTACGAACAAGAACCTGAAACTGTCTCGGACCACAGGCAGCTGTCTGTTTCATCAGGGCATGTTTTACTGCCATACGGACTGCCCTGCCAATCAGCTCTCCAAGCTTGGAATGTCCGGAGGCATCGGTAAGTGTCAGCTCTCCCTCCATAGCCGAGGCAATCACCATTCCGTCAGTACCAGAACCTGTCGCGATTTCTTCTGAATAACAGCTTCCAAGTAAGAGATGTGAAACGGCCGCTGCTTTTGCCTCCGAAGCAATCATCATTGAGCGGACCATGGCTGCCTCTGTAACATTCTGATTGATATAGATAAAAACATTGATCGTACCGGGTGGCAGCATCTCGTAAGCGCCGTTTCTTTCATAGTAAGAAGAAGGATCTCCCGGACACATTCCGTTTGAATCAATTCCCCCTGTAACAGCAGCAGTCACGGATAACTCCTGATAACAGATTTTCTCAACAGCACACAGTTCAGTCCATGCCGCTGTGCTGAGTGCGGTTGCTGTCTGCGGATTAATTCCCAGCTCTTTTGTATGAATGTTCAGGTCTTCCTCATAGGTGTTTCCAAGCATTTCACATTCATAGGCACCATTCATGCAGTTGATATTTAAAGCATGCGTGAGATGAGCAGTGATCCCGCCATTAAGAGGACTGGTGCTAAGAACCCTTGTTTTTCCCGGAAAAGAAAAAACAGTACATCCCTTCTTTTGAAAATAAGTAAAAGTATCATTCATAAACATTCCTCTTTTTTGTCTGTTCAATACAGATTTTGTTGTTATTAGGAAAAGTATTCTACTTTGAATCCTGACTGCTGGCAGTATCTGTCTACTTTAGAACCTTTATAACAGCGGATCGTAGCCGCTTTGTTGATGATCCATTCCCCGATAAATTCAGGATCATGGCGAATCTCCAGATACTGCAGGCGGTTACATCCATGAAAGATCCATTTTCCAAGGTATCTGACATTGGGCGGAATCACCACAGAGGTCAGATTACAGCACTTAAAAAAAGCACTCTCATCAAGAACTTCCAGCGAATCAGGCAGCTGCAGCGAATCCATTCCGCAGAAATAGAAAGCCTGCTTTCCGATAACCCTTAAATCCCCCCCCGGAAAAGAAATACAACTCAGTTTCTTACATTTATAAAAAGCCCTGTCATCGATTTCTTCCAGAGAGGCAGGGAAAACAACTTCCGTAAGAGTAGCGCATTCTGAAAAGGCATTCGGACCGATAAATGTCAGTTTGCTGTTCGGGGCGAACTCCAGACTGTTCAGTTTTCGGCCATTGTTAAATGCATTTTTTGGAATACTGGTAAGGCTGGCGGGAATTTTGACTTTTTTCAGAGAAATGCAGTCTGAAAATACCCCTATGCCAAGTTTTTGCAGATGTTCAGGAAGCTCTATTCTGCTTAACCGGGAACATCCCTGAAAGGCTTTGTTTCCAATCTGTTCCATTTCATAGGGAAATACCACAGAACGAATATCAGGTCTGTTAAAAAAGGTTTCTGCTGAGATAGAACGGCAGTTTTGTGGAAGTTCCATATTCTTCTCAATATACTGTCCGCAGTTACGACGCGTAAGTGTCAGAGAATGTGACATAAAAAAATACTCCTTTGCTGATAGACAATGTTGTTTTCTCTGTATGGGAGTAGTATGGACTATGATAAAAATAACAAGGTACCGATAACTGCCGGTGTTCTATATTCCTTAAAAGGAACAGAGAAAACATATGTAAGGATGATACTTCTGTAAAAAAGAGAACACTAAAGAAGATCACCCTTCCATTTCCTATTGCGTGTAGTTAATGGCGGCAGTTTATAGCAGGTATTCTGACTCACGCAGTAACGCCATGTCTCTCCTTCTCGCATAACGATGCAATGGATATGAGATATGGCTGCACGTATACAGCAGCACGACTGTTCAGGATTCTGACCTGATTCCCTCTTAGCTGAAAGTCCGACATTTCTATACCGTGACTGACAGAACTAAAAACCGGTAATTGTCAATGAATGTTCGATTAAATCGTATTATACACTTTTTTGGAGAAAAGACAACAAATTTTTTGAGGGGGAGACAAAATCAGGGAGGGGACGCGCAGGGAAAGCGTTTCTTTTCTGTGCGGTTTCGGCATCTAAGAGATTCTAAGGCGAAAAAAATCTGCTAAAAGCATGAGCCGTCTTGTCAAACTCGCTCCGCTGCAGGCTCCGCTCAGACACGTGAAGCAGCCGGCTCATAACGCAGATTTTTTTCGCCTAAGAATCTCTAAGATACCTGCAAATGCACAGAAAAGAAACGCTTTCCCTGCGCTGGTTACTGGATGTGTGGAAATTTGATTTGGCAGGTAATGTTTTTTGTTTTGGAACAGTAATTGAACAGTAACGTGTGAAATAGTGCTTGTTTTTTTGAACAGCATATTTTAAACTATAGACTATAGTGAAAATCTTATATCACCCGTGCCAGGTCTGGCGGTTCATAACGGGTTTCTCTGGCGTTCGCCGACATTTTCACAAAGATAATTTAAATTTTATAGTGGTAAAGCAAACGTTCCTGAATATTATAACATTCTGCCCGTTGGCTTTGCCTGAACGGGAGGTGGGAATAAAACAGTTCATGGTTGATTAAGGGTTGTTTTGGAGGTTCTCAAAGCTCTGGGAAAATGTTATAATAAGGAGGAATTAAATGAACAATACGATTTTTGATGATGTGTTCCGCACAATGGTTGAATAATTGCGCGTCGCATTCTCGTTACTTTAGTGATGAGTTAGACGCGCAAATTTTTTACTCAAAGAAAGAACACATGTTTACTTTTGGCACTATATGTGCTAAAATATAACCATGGGTAGTAGAAAAAACAACAGAATCTGAGAAAAGAGTTATCAGGGAGAAATAAAAATGCAGATAATATCCAGTTATGGTGTAGAATTACGAAAACAGAATATCCCGATCCACCAGACACTGGAGATCTACCGTTCTGCTGTCAGTTATCTGATTGGGATTTATGTGCAGGTATGGGAAAAATTAGCAGAAATCCCGGATGCAAAGAGGCGTTTTAATGCTGCAGAACATCTGGTACATACTACGAAGAAAAACCATGCCTGTTTTGATTTTGATATCCGGTTCCCAAAGATGCCTTCCTATCTGCGCAGATCTGCCATCCAGCATGCACTGGGGACAGTATCCTCTTATAAAACACGGCTGGATCTATGGGAAAAGACCGACGGAAAGAGCGGGAAACCAAAGCTTGTATATGAAAATCACGCCATGCCGGTCTTCTACCGTGATGTCATGTATCGTGAAGGCGCGGAAGGGAAAGACGAAGCATACCTGAAACTCTATGACGGTCATGACTGGAAATGGTCCTGTGTACGTCTGGATCATACGGATATGGAATATCTGAGAAAATGCTGGTCAGGGAAAAAGGCATCTGCCCCGACTCTGGAAAAGAGACACCAGAAGTATTTTTTGCGTTTTTCCTATAAAGAGGAAGTAACACTTACCAAAACACCTGTGAAAGAACAGATTATCTGCAGCGTGGACTTAGGGATCAATACCGCTGCAGTCTGTACTATCATGCGGGCAGACGGAACTGTCCTGGGAAGAAGATTCATAGATCATCCCAGTGAAAAAGACCGGATGTACCGCACACTGGGACGGATCCGCAGATTCCAGAGGGAACATGGCTCTGCGCAGACACAGGGAAGATGGGCATATACGAAACGTCTGAACACAGAACTGGGTAAAAAGATTGCAGGTGCGATTGTAAGATATGCGGAAGAAAACCATGCAGATGTGATCGTGTTCGAGTATCTGGAGATGCAGGGGAAGATACCGGGAAAGAAAAAACAGAAACTGCACCTGTGGAGAAAGCGGGATATCCAAAGACGCTGTGAACATCAGGCACACAGGAAAGAGATGCGGATATCCCGGATCTGTGCATGGAATACCAGCAGACTGGCTTATGATGGTTCCGGGGCGGTAACACGTGACTGGGAAAATCACAGCCTCTGTACTTTCCAGACAGGAAAACGATATAATTGTGACCTGTCAGCATCCTATAATATAGGAGCCAGATATTTTATAAGGGAACTTTTAAAACCCCTTCCGGCAACGGAAAGGTCTTTGCTGGAGGCAAAAGTCCCTCCTGTAAAGCGTAGAACCTCATGCGTCTATGCAGATCTGAGGAAACTCCATTCAGAAATGGAACGTTTAAAAGCAGCATAGATACAGGCAGATATACAGTGGACTACCTGTAATGTGGGAACCTGCCATATCTGGCATGGGAAATGCGCATAACTGCGTACCTAAGTTACAGGCGTATCCGCCGATATTCAGTCGGACGCCTAAAGCGTCTGGAAGCATGTGACTTCAGTCATGTGAGGTTCACAAGGAACTGACAGGATCTGGAAGGTCGGAATTATATACGGATCTGATAAAACTGATTGTAAAAATCTCGGACTATATCTTCCAGGATGAAGAGAAGATCCAGAAAGGGATAGGTGATGCTATGGGTGGAAAAGTTTTGGAACTGGAATCGGAAAGGTTAAGAGCGGAAGGGGAAGCACGTGGCAAGGCGATTGGCGAATCTATTGGAGAAGCGCGTGGCAAGGCAATTGGCGAATCTATTGGCAAAGCAATTGGCGAAGTCAGAGGAGAAGAACGCCTTAGTGTTTTGATTAATAAACTTATTCTTGATAAGAGAAATGATGAGATTCAGATCGTAGTGACAGATGCTAAAAAGCGCAGGCAGTATTATGATGAGTATGGACTTTAGAACAGAGGTGTGGAAGATCATTCCTTTGATATGTATATTCCGCATTGTGGAGATTCTGTAAAAGAGTGTTTTCTCAGACGTATTCCGGGGATAATAAGGGAAGTAATTATTTGTAATCGGGATATTGACAAATTATGGACAAAATGTTAAGATAGTTTCGTAAAAAACGAATAGCGTTTAGCGCACATGTACAGCTCATTACTACGGTAATGATTGAAGAATCGTTGGGTGAGAATCCCAAACAGGGTTCCGTTCCCTTGCAGTATATTTAGTCTGCAGTTCACTGTATTCTTGTAATGGTATTCAAAGGGAATACTATAATGCAAAGGATATGAGTGAAAGTTCAATCTGTACATTATATTCCCTGCCAGTATGGTGGGGATTTTTTTTGCACTTTGATAACTGAATATCGGAAGTCGCTTTTTATCCCTTTAGTTTTCGGAAATCCGGTGAGATACCGGTACGGTTTATCCCCACTGTAATAAGGACGAACACTGCGAAACCATTGGAAAGATCCTTTCCGAGAAGGGCAGCAAGTAGGTTGGAACTTTAAGTCAGGAGACGGACTTTAGTAAAAATAAAAAACAAATATCTGTAGGCATAACGGAGGTTTATTTTTTATACCCTTTCTTATGGAAAACAGGTATCAAACGTGGTCTGAAAAGGCTGCGAAATGATATATTTTGCAGGATAACCTGCGAAAAAATAAAACTATATTTAATTCAAGGAGGAAACAAAATGAACATGAAAGTAAGAAAAAGTGTGATTGCATTCTTAATGGCAACAACAATGGTGGGAAGCACAGCAGTACCGGCTATGGCAGGTCAAATTACCGTAAAGATTCAGGCAACAGGATTGCAGGGAGAAAGTTCTAAAAACATAGACACAATCCTTTCTGACTCATTAGATATTGCTGACACTGGAAGTGTAACTGCTATGGACGTATTAAAAGAATTAGCAGCACCAGGTGAAGGAAAACCTGTCGAAGATATCAGAGTTATTGATGAAGAGGGAAATAAAAGAACTTATTATCGAAAGGGATTACTGGAATGGTATAAGAGCGAATACGGAAATTATATTTCTGCAATCAAATTAGACGGGCATAATAATAGTTTAGTTGGAAAATTTTTCGGCGAAAACGGAGCAGCAATTGATGAGTCATTAACGGGTAATAAAGGATTAGCCAATAATAGAGGTGCATATTTTAAACTCTTGGATTTAAATCAGACAGAAACAAACGACATGAAGGTAACTGAAAATTCAACTTGGAACAATACAGTACATTTTGCGAATTATTTATCTGAAAAAGATTACAACGATTATTCTGGTTGGATGTGTGTAATTGATAACAGTACTTATAACAATGGCGTAGATACCGTGCTTTCTGATGGAAAAGATCATACCCTTACATTAGATTTCTCTATGATGATGGGATTGGATTTAGGATTTGACAGCTATGTAAAAGCTGCTGATGGTACATGGGTTCCTGTAAGCGGATGGAATTAAACCAGATTAACACGTTAAACAATTAAACAAGATCTAAAGGAATTAGACTACAAGAAATTGTAGTCTTTTTCTTGTGTATATAGGAAATCAGTATGAAAAATAATAAATGTATAAAAATTTGGCAATATATTTTGTTCGGTATAGCGCTCGTAATGATACTTATAAATTGTCGCATAGTTAAAGCAGATACCACAGAATTACGACAAAATGATAAAGGGCAATACTGCATCAGTACAGCAGAAGAATACTATTTTTTTGTAGAAAATTATAGTAATGCTCCATATAAAACAAGTACAGTTATCTTGACTAATGACATTGAAATAACAAATCAAGTAACTGGTTTGGGAACATTTTCAGGAATTTTCGACGGACAAGGGCATACTATTACATATTCTGCAACTGACAGAACTCTTAATAAAAAAGGAATTTCAGTAATTTCATTTAGCCTAGATTCCAATGGTGTACTTGAAAATCTAAAAATTAAAATAGAACAAACAAAGCTATATGTAGGGGATGTTACTTATTCACGCATAGTATTTTCAAGTAATAATGGTCTTATAAAAGGTCTTAAAGTTACTGGAAATGTAATTTTAGTATGCGATGATTTAACAACAAGATGGAATGTAGCAACGGGTATAGGAGCAGGAAGTGGAAAAGTAGAAAACTCTGAATTTTCCATCAGTTATGGTTTAGAAAGCACTATGACATCTGACGAAATAGCACAAAAAATTATTGATAAAAAAACTCTTTGGGAAATATGTCAGCTTGGAATTAAAGCTTCTTCACGTATACAATATAAAAATTGTGTAAATCATGGATGCTATAGCGAAAAAATATCTGAAATAGCAGAAAAAATATCTGAGAAATTAGACCCTGAATCAAATTTTTCAGCAGGAATATATGTAGTATATTCATTTCGTGCCAACGAAAGATCTACAATTACAAATTGTTATTATGATAAAGATATTTTCAAAGATATTCGTGTTGTTACCGAAAAAACCAAAAGCCTTTATAGCAGTAAAGAATTCCCTAATTATGAGGAATTAGGGAAAACAACTGCTGAAATGAAAGTAAAAGAAACCTATATCGGTTTCGATTTCGAAAAGGTATGGTCAATTTCACCAGATGTAAATGACGGTTATCCATACTATGATCCAAGAACAGTTGAAATAACTTTAGAGGTTCAGGCAGATGCAGAACCCAAAGTATGGAAAACCAAATATGATCGTGATTATAACCGTTTCAAAGATTATTCCACGAATTATCATTTTCCATATCGTGTTGAAATAATCGATGGCACAAAAACTAATATCTACGACGATGGTGATAATAACAAAGTTACTATAAATGGTGCAAAAATTGTCAATCAGACAGAAGAGACAAAGGAATTGATTGATAAATATGGTATCAAAGCAATATGTAATCCTGAAACAGATATTGAATCAGCTACTGTAGACACCAGCTTTTTAGGTCAGCGTCCTTTAACAGTGAAATGGATTAAAGAACCGGTTCTGCAGTTTGACGAAGGCCAGGAAACACAGGCGGAAGAAGACGGATATACTTTCAAGATAAAAGTAATAAACGGTACTTGTGAAGTCAAAGATAATAGAGATGCAAGCGCAGCAGATGATTCGGCTAACTGGGAAAAATATCTGACCAAAGCGGAAAAAGCCATCAAAATTATTCTGGATTACTGCAAAGATAAAAATGCGTTTGGACCTAAAGATTCACCTTCTTATGAAAACACAGATATCTGGGCAATCTTTACTGCAGCCAGATGTGGTTATGTTCCATATGACGATAGTACCTATTTTGACAGATGGTTTACAAATACTAAAGTTTATCTGCAGGAATTAAAAGATTCCGGATCAGATTTATCCAAATGGCAGGCAACAGATCTTTCAAAACTGATTCTTGCTATTGAAGCAATCGGATATGATCCAAGAGATATTTCTTCTGTAAATCTTCTGGATGCAGTAGGAAACAGAAATGGTGATAATTATCTTAATACGGAGTATGCGATTCATGCCATTAAATCAGGTGGCTATACCTCATCTACTTTTACTGATGATGCAATGGCAGAATGGGTACATAAAAGAGCTGAAAGTCTTCTGAATGCAGATAATGGTTCATTTTCAAATGCAGATAACACGATGAACTGGCAGCCGTTGGTTTACTGGTATGGTAAAGATGGTTTTGGAGATGTAAAGAAAGCTATTGATCAGGCATTACACAAACTTCCGGAAATTGCGCAGCGTGCAACAGGTTCTTTCTGTACCGCAGGGTTTGAAACAGGATGTATGTCCTATGGAAATAATGCATGGAATGATGCACAGGCATTGATTTTCGCATCCATCTATAATGTAAATGTATTAGACCGCAGTACAGGATTTACAAAAAATGGAAACAATCTCCTGGATGCATTCTTTGATTTGGTTGATGTGAATGGAGAAGTAGATGGAAGTATTCATGGATTTACTAACTATGACGTTCCACAGATTGCCCGCGGATTAAATGCGTTTGTCCGTCAGCGTAAAGGACAAAGTAACTTTTGGGATTTCTCAGACGTAACCGTTCCAACCAGATCCGTTAACGACATGATCCTTGCCCTTAACGATAACAGTTCGAAAAAAGACATCAAAGCAGCGAGAGAGGCTTACGATGCATTAAACGAAACTCACAAGGCAATCTTTAACAAGGATACACTCAGAAAGCTTCTTGCAGCAGAGACTGGTTCAGGTAATTCTATTGAAAAAGCTATGGCAGCCATTGATGCGATCCCAGCAGCGGATAAGCTGACAATGGATGACAAGGCGGCTGTAGAGAAAGCAAGAACTCTTTATGATTCACTGAATGATGAAGAGAAATCTGTAATTACAAATTACTCTAAGCTGACTGAAGCAGAGGCTAAGATCAGAGAACTTGAGAAACAGCAGGAGCAGAAAGATAAGGATAAGAAAGCAGCAGAGAAGGTTATCGCTGATATTGATGCGCTTCCTTCTTCTTCTGAACTGACTCTTGATCCGTATGTTCTGCAGCTTCTTGACCGCGTACAGGCAGAGTACAATGCTCTTACAGATGCGCAGAAAGCTCTGGTTACGAATTACAGTACGTTACAGTATCTGAGAAATCTGATCCCTGATCTGAAGGCTGCGGCTGCAGTTGTTGATAAGATCAAGGCGATCGGTGAGGTTACTTCCGATAATTATCTGAAGAAACAGGCTCTTGTAGTGGAAGCCAGAACGGCTTATGATGCCCTGACAGCAGATCAGAAGAAGCGTGTGACAAACTATGCAGAGCTTGAAAAAGCAGAACTGTTTATCAGCAGACAGAGTACAGATGAGAAGGTTGCTTATGTGATCTCCTTTATCGATGAACTGAATATCACTACTTCATCTTCAGGTGCTCTTTCTGACGGACCTCTGAGACTGACAGAGAAGAATAACAATGTTCCAACAGAGAAGATCTGGAATGACTGGAAGGCTTATGTGGTAAATGCAAGGGCATTGTATGATACGCTTGATGACCAGCAGAAAGCCCAGGTTACAAATACAGCTTCTCTGGAGAAAGCAGAAGGTTATATTTACCAGCTGAAAGCCGATGCGCTCAAGGCAATGCTTAAAGCACTCCCGGATGCGCAGACAGTACGAGGATATGAGGCACCTCAGCCGACTACAGTTCCATCAGCACAGGAGGCAGCTTCTGTTGAAGAGGAACAGGCGGTACCGGCACAGTCTGAGGGATCTGATTTCTCAGATGGAAGTGCGGACGCATTCAGCAGTGATGAAGTTGATGAGCAGGCAGCTGAGACAGTGGATATCCCTCAGGCAGAATCAGCTGAAGATACTGAAGATGTCCAGACAGATGTTGATTTCTCCTCTGATGAAGAAGTTCCGGCAGCAGGTGATACCTCTAAGCGTGAACTTACAGAAGCAGAGCTGAAACAGATTGCAGAAGCCAAGAATGCTTATGACAGATTAACAGAAACAGAAGAGAAGAAATTCAGAAGCGAGAACACCGCACTGGTTGAGAATATGGAGAAGCTTCTTGCCATGGCACTGACTTATGAGAAAGGCCAGAGTGCATATCAGCAGTTCTTCGCAGATGAAGCAGCACAGATTTATGCAACAGTAAAAGATCACCCGGTAGACAGAGATTCCTACGCAGATGTTAAGGCTTTCCTTGACCGTTATGCTAAGGATTATCAGGGACAGGAAGATGCCATGGCAGGCCTGAAAGTCAAAGTCGGCAGTCAGGAGATGACTTTTGCAGAGGTTATCGCAGCACTGACGGCACAGGCTGACAAGGCAGGTAAGGACATTTCAGATGCACAGCAGGCAGATGAGTGGATCAGCAATCTTCCGACTGCTGTTACCAAAGAGAACATTGCAAATGTAGAAGCAGAGCTTGCAGCACTTCAGAAGCTGATCGACGGCATGAGTGTGGAAGGCAAGTCCTATATGTGGAATGCGAAGCAGTTAGGGCTGATCAAGACGATCGTGGCAGATTACCACATTGAACTTGCGGGTAAACAGGGTGCATTTAAGGCAGATATGCCTGCAGATCTTCAGACAAAGGCAATCAACTATAAGACTGTCCAGATCAGCTGGAGCAGCGTGGATAACGCAGACGGATACATGGTATACCGCAGAACTGCAGACAGCGGATGGAAGAAGATCGCATCCCGGGTAACAGACATTTCCTATAAGGATCAGAAAGCAGTTACAGGAACAACCTATTATTATACTGTTAAGGCGTACTCTTACGCATGGGGCGAGATGACTGTAAGCAGCTATGACAAAGATGGTGTTGCAGGAAAAGCCAGACTTGGCAAAGTAAAGATTGCTACGGCAAATTCTGAAAGCTACAGTACGATCCGCGTAACATGGAATAAGGTTTCCGGTGCAAATGGATACAGAGTATACCGTTCCACTTCAAAGGATGGCAAGTATACAGCGATTGGTTCCACTGCAAAGAACAGCGCAGTTACATTCCTAGATAAGAAAGCAGTTACCGGTAAGACTTATTATTACAAAGTACGTGCTTACCGCAATGTAAGCGGAAAGAAAGTATACGGAAGCTATTCAGCAACAGAGAAAGCAAAGGCAGTACTTTCTGCTCCGACCCTGTCCGCAGGCTCAACTTCAAAGACAGCAGTGCTTGAATGGAGTAAGGTAAAGGGTGCCGATGGCTATCAGGTATATGCCAGCGATTCCCAAAATGGTACCTATACCCGCATAAAGATCACCAAAGGTACAGGTGCGACAGACGAGAGCCTCCTCACCGGAAAGACCCGTTACTATAAAGTACGTGCTTACAGAAAAGTAAACGGAAAAGCAGTTTATGGCTCTTTCTCAAAGATTAAAAAAGTAACTGTTAAATAATAAAATCAGTATGCAGTGTGTTATCAACACACTGCATACCCCAAAAGAAGGTAAGAGAATGAAAAAAGCATTTATAATTATAATTTTATGTATGATTTTGCAAATTTTTACAGTTACTGTATATGCAAATGATAGCAATGTAAATATTGTAAGCGCTGATAATTATGAATCACGGGAATTTAATCAATGGAAGCGCGCTAAGTATAATTTTTCATTTAATGTATCTACCGAAAAGAAAACTATAAAGGCATTATGTAGTGCTGTGTTAACTGCAACTGGAACAGCAATTGGATCTTGCGGAGGTGAAGGAACAGCTATAGCAGGAAGTGCAATTGGAGCGGGAATTTCTTCTTATGCGAGTGATTGTATAGAGGAACATTACAGTAAATTCAAAAAAAAGGGATATGGTACTTCAATTACAGCTATGTATGGTTCAAAATTGCGCGTGATTATATCAATATATTCAGATTCAGCAAGAACAAAATTAGTTTCTGAATATAAAATGTCTACAGATTCCTATCCTGTATAATTTATATATATGAATAAAATAAAAATATTTTTGCTGACTATTTCATTAATGTTTTTGGCGAGCCTGGCAGCTATATTTATATCAAGAGAATTTATATTCCACAATAAAATTTCAGATTTGAGCTGCCTGTTAAACATATGGAAAGATACTTATGGATGGAATTTTCTGATAAATGTAATAATCGCTCTGATAATTGCTGCAAAATTTGGAAAGAATGATACAAAAAAATAAGGCAGATGTCCTTTCTACCTGCTATATGACAGGGGGAGAGTCATCTGTCATTTTGTAATTTCAGGAATTGCGGGTGCTATTTTACCCGGATGTAATTTTTTAGATTAAAAACGCGGAGGAAACAAATGAATAAACAATGGATGGCACTGCTTCTCAGTACAGGAATTGCTGTGACCGCATGTCCTGTACCCGCAGCCCAGATGCCACCGGCTGAGCAGATACACGGGGAGGCAGAAGAAACTTCTGTCCCTGTACAGCATGATGATTCTGACGACAGAGAAACTGCGAATGAATTCCAGTCTGACACCGAACCATCTCAGTCAGAGACAGACGATGGCGCGGCCGGAAATGAAGAAGAAAATAATGAAGCCGGTGAAGAAAAGCTGGATATACCAGCCATGATTTCCTGTATTCAGGAAGCAGCGGCACTCGAAGAAATTGATCTGTCCTCAGAAACGGTCTCGAAGTTCTTTCTTGCCAGTGACACCTATGACAGTCTGACAGAAGAGGAACAGGCAGAAATTGACCCTGAGATCAAAGAGGCTCTTGAAACTGTCCGAAACCGTATTGCGGCACTGATTTCTTCTGACAGTGGAGTGACCGCCACGGGAAATCCCTGGTATGTGCAGACCCATGTGCAGGAGAACCCGGATCAGGAACAGACTATACAGGAGCTCTCCGAAGCATATCCGGGGACTCTTCCACAGCTTCTTTATGATATAAATATTTCCTATACGGATATCCGTACAGGAGAAAGCTATCAGCCAATGACGATGATCTCTCTGACATTTCCTGTCCCGGATGGATATGAGAGTCTGACGAAACCGAGGGTTCTTAGAAGTACCGGGGATTCGTTTATGGAACTGACCCCTCAGACGACAGAAGATAACCGCTTCTATCTGGACAGTGCCAGAACTTTAAACCATCTGATTATTGCTGACTTCCCCGCAGGACTTCAGGGAATCTCTCTTAACAGTAAATCCGTTAAGATCAACCGGGGGCAGAAATACACCCTGAAGGTGGTCCCGGTACCGGAATCGGTTACGGAAGAGTATACAGTGACATGGAAAAGCAGTGACACTTCTGTTGCGAAAGTAAGCAAAAAGGGAGTTGTCACAGCAGTAAAGAATGGCAAAGCTACGATTACCGCTTCTGTAACACAACACCCGGAAATGACGGCCTCCTGTAAGGTAACGGTCATGCAGGGAGCAAATGCCCTGAAGAAATCGGTCAGTCAGGTTATGGCAGAGACCAGCGCCTATATGCGTGCAACAGATACCAATCCTTCTGTTGGCAGCGAATGGTATGTGCTTGGACTGGCGAGAGGCGGTTTAAGCCTGAAGGAGAAATATTTTTCTACCTATTATAATCACACGGCAAATTATATCGAGGAAAAGAAGGGAATCCTTACCAATACTTCCAAATATACAGAGTATTCCAAGAGAATCCTGGTCCTGACCTCAGAGGGGAAGGATGCCCGCAATGTGGGTGGTTACAATCTATTTCAATATATCTCTGATTTCAGCCTTGTGAAGGAACAGGGATTAAACGGTCCGATCTGGGCACTCCTTGCCCTTAACTGCCACCCGGAATATTCTTTCCCGGAGAACCCGTCTGCGAAGGAGCAGAATTCGGAATCTGCGCTGGTGAATTTCCTGCTGCAGAGTGAACTCCCGGGTGGCGGATGGACGCTGATGGGAAGTAATGCGGATTCTGATATTACCGGCATGACACTGCAGGCGCTGGCACCGTATTATCATAAATCAGGTTATGAGAATGTGACTGCTGCCATTGACAGAGGGCTGAATAAATTGTCGGAAATGCAGAATGACAGCGGCGGATATTCCACGATGGGTGTGGAGACAGAGGAGTCCTGTGCGCAGATCATCACGGCTTTATGCAGCCTTGGGATTGACCCGGAGACAGATTCGCGTTTCATCAAGGGCGGTCACTGGACAATAGAGAATCTTCTTTCCTATCATATCGATGGAAGTGGATTTATGCATGTAAAGGCAGGTGCCGGAAATAACGGAGGTGCGGCAGCAGGTACTCTGGACGGGATGGCTACAGAGCAGGGATATTATGCACTGGTTGCCTACCAGCGCCTGAAGGATGGCAAGACGAGCCTTTATGATATGTCAGATGTGAGTATCAAAAAAGGTGGCAAGGGAGATGGTTCCGGTACCGGTCTGAAAGAACCCACGCCGATTCCTACCCCGACGCCGGTTCCTGCCACAACACCGTCAGGCGGCAATACGAAAACGCCGGGTGGATCCGGGAAATCTCTGGGTGGTAAGTCTTCCGGCAGCAAAAGCTCCACGGGTTCCGAAAGCTCAGGAAAGGATAGTGGCTCCGGTTCAAAGGATTCTAAAAACAGTAAATCAAAGAACAGTAAGTCATCAAAGGATAAGAATTCCGGCGGCTGGGATTTCGAAGCAGAGCCTTATACAGAGTCGGAAGAGACTTCACAGATGGATACCGGTGAGGATGGATATCAGGAAACTGCCGGGGAGAGTGGAACCGGAAGTCTGACCTCAAAGAAGAAAGAATATGGTATGATCTTTGGTTTTGCGGCAGGCGGTGCTCTGGCGGGAGGACTGGCAGGCAGCGGCATTAAGGCCGGAGTGAGGGCTCTTATTAAGAAGCGGAGGAAGAAGAAATGAGAATAAAGAAAAAGGGACTTGCCCTGTGGCTTGCACTGTTTCTGGGGGTAAGTTCGCTCTCAGGTTGTGGCGGCGGGGATGACGGCATGACACAGCTTTCCGAAAAAGGAGCTGAGATCTTAAACAGCACGGAGGAAGATTCTGATACAGATGTGGAACCTTTGAAGCAGAAAACAAAGCTTCCTGAGGACGGAATCATCACCCAGGCACAGATGGAAACGATCGCCGGAAAGGACGAAAAGTATTATTTTACCGGAAAAACGGACAGCGGGATCAGTTATAAATGGACTTACAATGGAAGCCAGATTCAGAATCCGGTGGAGCAAAAACTTCTGGTACAGTGCAGTGAAGATGGAACAGAAGAGGTAAAGAAGCTTGCCAATGATGCGCCTTATGCGTTGAAAGTCACACTGGAGAAGATGAATCTGGCAGCGCCTGCGAAGCTGACCCTGAATCTGAAAGAAAAATGGGACGCGGATAAGGTTCTTTACTGTCTGGAAGAAGATGGAAAGCTTTATCAGCTTGATACTGCAAAGATTACTACCAGAGAAACCGGAAAGAAAAAAACAGAGCGCACAACACTTACCTTTAACGTGACTAAGACAGGAGGAGATTTCTATCTGATCGGCGGTTCTACCACAGGTGAATCTACGGATGAATCCGATGACAAATCCAAGGGCACTGCTGATAATAAGGATACACAAAACGGTGAAAATTCCACTGGAAGTTCTGGCGGTCAGTCCAGCACAGATGGAAATACCAGTTCCGGACAGACAGACTCTTCCGGCGATGGAACAGGCAATACAGACACTTCCGGTGGCGATGACAGCTCAGATACAGCCATGACCTGTACTTTCTCTATCGAGTGTTCTACGATCCTGAATAACTGGGATGATCTGAAAGAGTCCAAGGCAGAATTTGTGCCTGCGGACGGCTGGATCCTGTATCCTTCGGAGGTGGAGTTCTATGAGGGGGAGACGGTATTTGATGTGCTGAAGCGTGTATGTAATCAGGCCGGTATTCAGATGGAGTCGGAGTGGACACCTATGTATAACAGTTATTATGTATCCGGTATCAATAACCTGTATGAGTTTGACTGTGGCAAGGATTCCGGATGGATGTACTGTGTCAACGGCTGGTATCCGAATTATGGCTGCTCGAAATATACGCTGGAGGACGGCGATACGGTAGAATGGCGTTATACCTGCAATCTTGGCAGGGATGTGGGGGATCAGTATTATGACTGATGCTTTTTCCAGGTGCCATCCTGTTTTAAATTTCTTTTATTTTGCCGTGGTGCTGGGGTTTACCATGTTTATCCAGCACCCGGTTTACCTGGCAGTCTCTTTTGTGGCTGCCACAGCTTACTCCATGTGGCTTAACGGAGTAAAGAAGGTTCTGAAGATCAATTTTCTTCTGACGCTACCGAGTCTCCTTATCGTGGCACTCTTAAACCCGATGTTTAACCATTACGGAGTCACACCGCTTCTTTATATAGAAAGCAGCGGAAACTGGGTTACGCTGGAGGCAATGGTATATGGAATCGTTCTGGGATGTGTACTTTTTATTATGATTTTGTGGTTCTCCTGCTATAACCAGATCATGACAAGTGATAAATTTATCTATCTTTTTGGCAGGATTATCCCTGCGATGTCTCTGATGCTGTCTATGGCGCTTCGGTTTGTGCCTCACTTTATGGCCCAGCTGAAGGTGATCCGCAATGGACAGAAATGCGTGGGGATGGATGTGAGCAATGGCAAATGGTTTAAGAAGATCCGTTATGCGTTAAATATGGTGTCCATTCTTGTCACATGGGCACTGGAAAATGCGATTGAGACGGCTGATTCCATGAAAAGCCGCGGCTATGGGTTAAGAGGACGTACGGCTTTTTCTATTTACCGTTTCAACAGAAGGGATAAACTACTGGGAACTATGCTTGTCGGGCTTTGTGTGATTTTCGGATATGGATGCTGCCGGGGAGCTGCTTTTGCACAGTACAATCCCAGAATCCTGCTTGCCGGTTTTACTGTTTTCGGAAGGGTTCCGAAGCAGTCGTGCAGTCCGCTGCTGGCTGCTGTCACATTTGTCAGCTTTGGCGTGTTCTGTTTTCTGCCGCTGATTCTGGATCTGTGTGAGGAATCTGCCATGAAGAAAAGCAGAAGCCATATGCGGGGAGAGATGGCAGTGACCTACAGAAAGATTTATGAAGATATGGAAGGAGAAGCGAGATGAAGATAATAGAAGTGAAAGATTTTTCCTTCTGTTATGCGAATGGCAGCAGGGAGTCACTGTCTCATGTGTCACTGGATGTGGAGGAAGGTACGTTTAATGTGCTGTGCGGTAAGAGTGGCTGTGGCAAGAGTACGCTGCTTCGCCAGCTGAAGTCGGATCTGGCTCCTTTTGGCAGCAGTTCCGGGAAAATCTGTTATTATGGGCGGGATTTAAAGGAAGTCGGCCACCGGCAGCAGAGCCAGGAAATCGGCTATGTACTGCAAAATCCTGAAAATCAGATCGTGACAGATAAGGTGTGGCATGAGCTTGCGTTCGGTCTGGAAAGTCTGGGATATGATACGCCTACGATCCGTCTGAGAGTGGCAGAGATGGCGAGCTATTTCGGGATTCATCAGTGGTTTTATAAGAATGTCTCGGAACTGTCCGGAGGGCAGAAGCAGCTTTTAAACCTGGCGGCGATCATGGCTATGCACCCGAAACTTCTGATTCTGGATGAACCGACTTCTCAGCTTGATCCGATCGCGGCTTCTGATTTTCTGGAAACGGTGAGAAAGATTAACCGGGATATCGGCACTACCATAATTCTGACGGAGCACCGGCTGCAAGATGTCATCCCATGGGCGGACAGGGTATATGTGATGGATAAGGGCAGTCTGCTCACGCAGGGGGCACCACGGGAAATCGGTGAGTTCCTGAAGAGGGAACATCATGGAATGTTTCTGTCCATGCCGGTTCCCATGCAGGTTTATGCAGAGGTAGAAAATGATCTGCCATGTCCGCTGACTGTAAGAGAGGGAAGGAACTGGATCACACAGGTGATGGCAGCAGCTTCTGATACAGTTTCTGTTTGTGAAGAAAGTTATTTTTGTAAAAATAAACAAAAACTGCAAAAAAAGCTGAATACAGTCAGAGATAAACTGTTGCCTGGTTCCAAAAGCTCTATGCCACCGGCTATTGAGGTAAAGGATGTGTGGTTTCGTTATGAAAAAGACGGAAAGGATGTTGTGCAGGATCTGAACCTGGAAGTAAAGCAGGGAGAATTTTATGCGCTTGTCGGTGGAAACGGAACGGGGAAAAGTACGACTTTATCGCTGATCAGTCGTGTCCGTGCTCCCTACAGAGGCAAGATTCTCCTGAATGGGATTGATATCCGCAGGTATACGGATACCCAGCTTTACAGAGGGTATCTGGGTGTGCTGCCACAGAATCCCCAGAGCATGTTTATCAAGAAGACAGTCCGGGAGGATCTGTATTCTATCATCGGTGGGGCAAAGGAGAAGAAATCTTCCGAATACACTGCCAATATGAGGAAGGCAGAGGCAATCGAGGGAATCGTAAGTCTGACCAGACTGGAAGGACTGCTTGACCGTCATCCGTATGATTTAAGCGGTGGAGAACAGCAGCGTCTTGCACTGGCTAAGGTTCTGCTGTTGCAGCCGAGGCTTCTTCTGATGGATGAACCAACGAAGGGGCTGGATGCAGAATATAAACAGGAACTGGGAGACATTTTAAAGAAGCTCAAAGCTCACGGGATCACTATCTTTATGATCTCGCATGATGTGGAGTTTGTCGCAGAATATGCAGACAGGGTCGGCCTGTTCTTTCAGGGAAATGTGGTGACGTGTAAGAGTGCAAGGGATTTCTTTGCGGGAAACAGCTTTTATACGACTGCTGCCAATCGCATGGCAAGGCATTATTTTCCTGATGCTGTTACCGGAAAGGAGGTGGCTGCGTGCTTGAAGGCAAGGCTTTAGACCAGTTTATGGACCGTTTCTTCGGGGATTCCTGTGCACAGAGCCTGCCCGGGGAAGAGGAATCCGGACAGGAATTAGAGGAATATGAACTGAAAGAGGATGGAATCATTATCCAGCCGATCCATAAAGGAAAGATTGAGAAGCGTACCTGGATTGGTCTGATCATGTTTCTGGCTTTTGTTCCGCTGGTGCTTTTTATCCTGGTTCATAAGTTTCATGGTAAGCATGATGTAGTGATCAGTCTTTTAATACTTGCCTATGCCACGATCCCGTTCTTTATGGTATTTGAGGGCCGGCATCCACAGGCAAGAGAGATTATGGTCATTGCCGTAATGGCGGCCCTTGGGGTCGCAGGCAGGAGTGCTTTCTTTATGATCGGAAGCTTTAAGCCGATTGCGGCCATCGTGATCATTACCGGGGTTTCCTTAGGTGGTGAGGCGGGTTTTCTGTGTGCCTGCCTGATCATGATGATCTCAAATATGTTTTTCGGGCAGGGACCGTGGACACCCTGGCAGATGTTTTCCTATGGAATGATCGGATATCTGGCAGGAATCCTCTTTCAGAAAGGGATTCTCAAAGCCAGGAAGGTGGATCTGTGTATTTACGGATTCTTAAGTGTATTTCTGATCTTCGGCGGGATCATGAACCCGGCATCTATCCTGATGGCATATGGACACATCACAAAGAAGAGCCTGATCGCATTTTATATCTCAGGTGCGCCGGTAGATCTGGTGCAGGCAACTTCTACAGTGATTTTCCTGTGGATCCTAAGCAGGCCACTGCTGGAGAAACTGGAAAGAGTAAAAAGAAAATACGGGCTGCTGCAGCGGCCCGAAAATAAGGAGGAAAATGAATATGGCAAAGAATAAGCTATGGCAGGCCATTAAGGGGCTGACTCTTGCAGCCGGAATGGCAGTGGGGATTTTTGCGCTGGGACAGACCGATGTTCTGGCAGATACCCTGACGCTGACTGTGGAAAAGAACACGATTGGCCAGGGTATGATCCTGGATCCTGTACAGGTGGAATTTACGAAAGGAGAAACCTGTGCAGATGTTCTGCTCCGCGGGTTAAGTGAGAACGGGATTACGCCGCTTTATGACACAAATACAAGTTATGGTTTCTACTTAAGGGGAATTGCCAACTGTGACAGTGGAAGCCTGAATCCACCGGCATGTATCCAGAAGGTTCTCTCCGAGACTTCTACCTGGACCGGTGATGCCTATAAGCTTACTGGTAACAAATATGCACCGGATCTGACAGAATTTTCCTATTGTTCCGCTTCCGGATGGACATATACCCTTGATAATGTATTTATGGGTGTCGGAATGGGTGCGAGCCATCCGTCAGACGGAAGTGTCCTGCGTGTTATGTTTGCCCTTTGCGGCGGTACGGACATTACAGGATGTGATCCGTATAATAATAACAGGCAGATTTTTGAGGCGGCAGATAAGAGCGAGCTTATCCGCATGATGGGAAAGGCAAATGCAGAGCGTTCCAGATGGTCCCAGGTCAGCGGATTCTCCGGCGCATATGCCGAAGCGGACAGTGCGCTGACTACGCTGGATGCGTCCGCAAACAGAGTTTATGAAGCGGTTCAGCTGCTTAAAAGTATTGAGTCAAAGCTTCCGGCAGCACCGAAGCTGATCAGCTTGAATGCTTCTGATCTGACTCTTACAAAGGGAGATAGCTATACACTGACTTATACGATTGTTCCGTCTGATGCGGTGGGAACTGTAAGCTGGACTTCTTCCAACAGTTCTGTTGCAAGCGTAAACAGTGGTGTGGTAACAGCAGTGGGAGAAGGTTCGGCGGTAATTACTGCGAGAGTTTCCGGAAGTGTCTATGCGACCTGCAATATTTCCGTTTCTTCCAGACTGGTCAGTGTGACAGGAGTGAGTATTTCTCCGTCCAGCCTGAATCTCTCAACCAAAAGTGGTTCCAGGACACTGGATTACATGATCACGCCGAATGGAGCAAAACCGTCCTCTTTGTACTGGGAATCTTCCAACTCTTCTGTAGTAACCGTAGATGGCTCCGGCAAGGTAACTCCTGTGGGTGCCGGTTCTGCAGATATTACACTGACTACGGACAATGGAACGAAAGGCACCTGCCACGTGACTGTTACAGCACCGGCACAGAGCATTGCTTTGAGTGACAAAACGCTGACTCTGGCAATTGATCAGGGAACCTATACCCTGACCTGGACGTTCAGTCCGAAGGGAAGCGGCGGGGAACTGGTATGGACCTCTGATAATGCAGGCGTTGCCAAAGTAGACCAGAAGGGTGTTATCACACCTGTTTCTGTAGGAGAAACCGATATCCGTGTAAAAACCGATCAGAATGTAACCGCAGTATGCCATGTAGTTGTAAAGGGTACTGCGAAAGATCTCTTTGCAGCAGGAATGCCAGAGATCACAACCTGCAAGGCGGCAGGAAATACAGTTCTTCTTACATGGAATAAATATGAAAATGCAGATTCTTACATTATTTTAAGACGTAAGATGGGTGAAAGTAAATTCGCAAAGATTGCTACGGTCAAAGACCTCTCCTATACAGATACAGCGGTTTCTCCGTCAACTCCTTATTATTACAGTGTACAGGCTGTTTCCACCAAATGGGGCGGCGCCATTAAAAGCAGTTATGACAAAAACTTCTCTGTAACAATCAATGGAATTGCACCGACACCAACTCCGGCACAGACAGTAAAACCGAAAACCCCGGCTGTCACAGTAACTGCCGGTAAGAAACAGGCTACACTGAAATGGAAAAAGGTAAGCGGTGCCAAAGGGTATGTAGTATACCGTGCCACATCCAGATCCGGTAAATATAAGGCAGTATCAACGATTAAAAAGGGAAGCACTGTTTCTTATATAAATAAGAAGCTTACGTCTAAGAAAACATACTATTACAAGGTGCGGGCATATCGTACCGAAAACGGTAAAAGAATATACAGCAGCTATTCTAAAGCAAAGAGCGCTAAGATCAAATAATATAAATTCACACAAGTCCAGTGTGTTAGAAAGCATATTGCTGTGAACAGAAACGATGTTAGAGCGTGTTTGAAAAATTAAAAATATAGGATTGTGCTATTTAAGAAAATATGTTATATAATACAATATATAGAGAGTTAATTCTCTATTCGCATGATGAGATGAGTGACGGTTCTGACTCATCGGTAAAATAAAATATGACCGAGCGAAGAGTATAACGAGAGGGAGTTCATTTTCCCTCTCGTTTATATGTATATAAGGAGAAGAAAATTGGAAATTGACTATGCTGTTTATAGCCTTTCAGATGAATTTTACGAGAAATATCCGAATCCGCCATATAAAGAACTTTTAAAGAAAAAGGAAAGAAGATATGCTTGTTTACTTATTCAAAGTCATTATGGATATTTTATATGCATTCCATATAGAACAGAGATTTCCCATAAATATGCATATCACTTTCGCAAATCGTCTCGTTCGCAAGAACATAGATCAGGACTTGATTATACTAAAATTGCTATTATAAAAGATATTTCGTAACTATTCAGCAGTCTACTATCCCGCGAGGTGTTTTGGCATGAACATGCCAAAATCCCGAGACATACAAGTCAAAATCCCTCCGGGCAGGATCGCACTGCGACGGAGAGGAATTATGTCGCTGAAGCGACCCGTCGCAGGCGGAGAATCCTGCAAGCAGGATTCTTTCTTGTGGATTTTGACTCGTAACTGTGAAGGTACTGAACAGTTACAAAAGGAGAATAATACAATGGTTCCAATCGCACATATAGAAAATAATTTTCCAACCAAATTCGGTATTCCCAGGCAGAGTGGCCGTGTAGGGGCACTTAAAGCGAGAATCGTATTCGAGCCGGAATATCGTAATGTGGATGCCTGCCGTGGTCTGGAGGAGTTTAGTCATATCTGGCTGATCTGGGAGTTTTCAGAGGCAAAGAGAACAAAGTGGTCACCGACTGTCCGCCCGCCCAGGCTTGGGGGAAATGTGAGAAAAGGAGTTTTTGCCACAAGATCTCCCTTTCGTCCCAATTCCATTGGATTATCCTGTGTGAAGCTTGAGAAAGTAGCTCTGGATGAGCCGGACAGCCCTGTACTCTATGTAGAAGGTGCAGATTTGATGAATGGAACACCGATTTTCGATATTAAACCATATATTCCTTATGCAGACTGCCATCCGGAAGCAACGGGAAGTTTTACCGAATATTCCAAAGATCATCATCTGAATGTAGAATTTCCCCAGGAGCTTCTGGAAAGAATACCCGTGGAAAGCAGAGAGGCTCTGATCGCAGTGCTTGCAGATGATCCCCGTCCTGCTTATCAGAATGATCCGGAACGGTCTTATGGAATGCCTTTTGGAGAGAAGGACATTCATTTTCGTGTGGAGGGAGATATCCTTCGTGTTTATAATGTGACAGATTTTGTAAAAAAACAACAGGAATCTCCGGCAGATTGTGGAAAATAACCATTTTCGGATATTTCTGTAAGAAAGGCTTGCAAAATTGGCGTTTATTCAATACAATATTAAACAGACTTTATGTTGGTAGAGTGACAAAGACTGATGGGAGATTGGTCTGAAAATATTTAGTGACATATGAGGAGCAGGAAAAATGAAGAAAATTGTTAAATTCGGAGGAAGTTCTCTGGCAAATGCAGAGCAGTTTCAGAAAGTAGGAGAGATCATCAGAAGTGATGAGAGCAGGCGTTATGTGGTTCCGTCCGCTCCGGGAAAGAGATTTGACGGAGATACAAAGGTTACAGATTTACTTTATAAATGTTATAATACTGCAGTTGAAGGGGAAGATTTCATACCGATCCTGCAGGAAATCAAGGGAAGATATTATGAGATCATCCGCGGACTGAACCTGGATCTTTCTCTGGAAGACGAATTTGTTCAGATCGAAGCTGATTTTAAGGCACAGGCAGGCACAGATTATGCAGCATCCAGAGGAGAATTTCTCAATGGTAAGGTGATGGCAGCATATCTGGGCTATGAATTTGTAGATGCAGCAGATGTGATCCGTTTTGATAAGAACGGAAATCTGGATGCCGAGAAGACAGACAGACTTCTGTCCAAAAAGCTGGCAAAATGTGAACGTGCCGTTATCCCTGGATTTTATGGCGCTGGTGAAGACGGAAAAGTTAAAACTTTCTCCAGAGGCGGTTCTGATGTAACCGGTTCTCTTGTGGCAAAGGCTATCAAGGCAGACCTTTATGAAAACTGGACAGATGTTTCCGGCTTCCTGGTAACAGACCCACGTATTGTTAAAAATCCGGAAGTGATCGAGAGCATTACCTACAGAGAACTCAGAGAGCTTTCTTATATGGGGGCAACTGTTCTTCATGAAGATGCGATCTTCCCGGTTCGTAAAGAGGGAATTCCGATCAACATCAAAAACACAAACAGACCGGAAGACAAGGGCACTTTTATTGTTGAGAGTACATGCAAGAAACCGAAATTTACAATCACAGGTATTGCAGGTAAGAAGGGATTCTGCTCTATTAATATTGAGAAATCCATGATGAACAGTGAGGTTGGTTTCGGACGTAAGGTACTTCAGGTATTCGAAGATCAGGGAATCAATTTTGAGCATGTTCCATCAGGAATTGATACAATGACTGTATATGTACATCAGGATGAATTCGAAGAAAAGGAACAGCAGGTAATTGCCGGAATCCATCGTGCAGTACAGCCGGATTTCGTAGAAATGGAATCTGACCTTGCACTGATCGCTGTTGTGGGACGTGGCATGAAATCCACCAGAGGTACAGCCGGCAGAATCTTCTCCGCACTTGCCCATGCAAATGTAAATGTTAAGATGATCGACCAGGGATCCAGTGAACTGAACATCATTATTGGTGTTGAGAACAGAGATTTCGAAACTGCTGTAAAAGCAATCTATGATATTTTTGTACTTACTCAGATGTAATTCCTATTATATAGAATCGTGGAGCTAAGGTTCATGTATCAATAAGATTATTTCAGGAATCAGCTGGTCAGTACATCGGAAGATTAAGATAGATAAAAGATAAAGAAAATAACAGGCCGTCAGGAATCTGTATAAAGATTTCTGGCGGCTTTTTCGTTTCATGTGTTGAGAAGATGTGCTATAATCGTGTATTATCTTTAAAAGACCTTGCATTTGATGAATCGATAAGTTGAATGGTGAATGAAAATAGATTTTGGAGATTATTAAGAACGGAGTGAACAGTAACTCTTAAGATATAGGGGGCAGACATGGATAAGCCGGTGGTTCGTATTTCGGTCAGAAATCTGGTGGAATTTATATTAAGAAGCGGTGACCTTGATAACCGCAGAGGCTCTGCGGATAAAGAAGCGATGCTGAAAGGCAGCAGACTTCACAGGAAGATACAAAGCCAGATGGGAAGTCATTACAGGGCAGAAGTTTCTCTTAAATATACGACGGAATATGATGATGTAAGTATCGTGGTAGAAGGCAGAGCTGACGGGATATTCACAGAGGACGAGCAATATTTCATTGACGAGATCAAAGGTGTCTATGCAGATGTCAGCCAGCTTGAGAAACCAGTGGAAGTACATCGTGCCCAGGCCATGTGCTATGCCTGGATCTATGCCAGAGAACAGCAATTAGAGAAAATCGGTGTTCAGATGACATACGGAAATCTGGATACAGAGGAACTCAAGTATTTCAGAGAAGAATTTACTTTGGAGGAACTTAAAGACTGGTATCAGGAACTTCTGGACAGATATCATAAATGGATTTCGTATCAGCTGGCATGGAAAAAAGAGCGGAATGAATCCATGGAAGGTCTGGAGTTTCCGTTTGAATACAGAGAAGGTCAGCGAAAGATCGTATCCAGTGTGTATCATACGATATCAGCAGAACGGCAGATTTTTATACAGGCGCCTACGGGGGTAGGGAAAACCATGTCCACGATTTTTCCGGCGGTAAGAGCAGTTGGTGCTGGACTGGGAGAAAACATTTTTTACCTGACAGCGAAGACGATCACCAGAACAGTGGCAGAAGAAGCGTTTTTAATATTAAAGGAACATGGACTGAAGTTTAAAGTGATCACTATCACTGCGAAGGAAAAACTATGTTTCTGTGACAAAACAGAATGCAATCCGGAGAATTGTCTCTGGGCGAGAGGACATCTGGACAGAATTAATGATGCAGTCTATGAATTGTGGACGACACAGGACTGCTATGGCAGAGAGACGATTCTTGAATATGCAAAGAAATGGCAGGTATGTCCGTTTGAGCTATGCCTTGATCTCGCAATATGGGTGGATGCGGTAATCTGCGATTATAATTATGTATTTGATCCAAATGTGTATCTGAAGAGATTTTTTGGCGAAGGTACCTCGGGAGGATATATTTTTCTGATTGATGAAGCCCATAATCTGGTGGACAGAGGCAGAGAAATGTACAGTGCTTTTGTGGACAGAGCAGATGTTCTGGAAGCAAAGAAGCTGGCCGCGGATTACAGTAAGGGACTTGTACGGGCGTTGGGAAAAGTAAACCGTCAGTTGCTGGCGTTGGAGAAAGACTGTGGAGATTATGAAATTTTACAGAATCCCGGACCGGTTTCTCTGAGTATGCTACAGGTGATGGGAGAGATGGACAAGCTTCTGGAAGAACTTCACGGAAAAGAGCTTCCGGAACAGCTCCTGGATTTTTATTTTTGTGTCAGAGATTTTCTGAATATAGATGAGCTGTTGGATGAGAATTATGTGATTTATACAGAAATCGGAACGCAGGGAAAAGTAATACTGCGGCTTTTCTGCGTAAATCCTGCGGCGAATATCGGAAGCTGTCTGGAAAAGGGGAAGAGCGCGGTTTTCTTTTCGGCGACGCTTCTTCCTATGGACTATTACCGTACACTTTTAAGCACCAGAAAAGATGATTATGGCATTTATGTTCCATCACCTTTTAAGCAGGAAAAACGATGTATTCTTACGGGACGTGATGTGAGCAGCCGCTATACCAGAAGAGGTTATGAAGAATATCATAAAATTGCGTCATATATTGCAAGAACAGTATGGGCGAGAAAAGGAAACTATATGGTATTTTTTCCTTCTTATAAATTTATGGAAGATGTGCTGGAGGTGTATGAGAATGAGTTTTCAGTGGACTGGGTACGATGCATCTCTCAGACATCAGGGATGCATGAACAGGAAAAAGAGGAATTTATCGAAGAATTTTCTACATCAGAAGGGACACTGGTTGGATTTTGTGTGATGGGTGGTGTTTTTTCGGAAGGTATTGATCTGATGGGGGAGAAACTGATCGGGGCGGTTATAGTAGGAACAGGTTTGCCCCAGATTGGGACAGAACGGGAAATACTCAGGCAGTATTATGATAAAAAAGGCGCAGATGGATTTGATTATGCATACAGATATCCCGGAATGAATAAAGTGCTGCAGTCAGCAGGACGTGTGATAAGAACCCAGGAGGATACAGGAATCATACTTTTGCTGGATGAGCGCTTTGCTGAACATAACTATCGAAATCTTTTCCCGGCAGAATGGTCTGACCGCAGAAACTGTACTCTGAATACGGTGGAACAGCAGCTTGGAGAATTCTGGAACAGGGTTTGTATGGATAAATAAAAAAGCTGACCAGAGTCAGAATATGATATGATTTCCATTAAGCAGACAAGGTATATAACCAGAATATCCCGAGACATACGGTGTTACTGAGAATGAAGTAAACAGTAACTATGCTGGCATAGGTTGTTACTGGAAAAAAGACAAAAATGTTGCTATCCTGAAAAAAACAATATATACTTTGCTTACTATAAAAAAGAGATGTAACAATTCTGTCAGCTGTTATCTGACGATGGCAGTGAACAGTTACGAAGAGATATGGAAAGCAACTGTAAAAGGAGTTTTACATGAAAAAAAATAAACGAACGACGAAAACTTTTATCCTGGCAGGAACTCTGGCAGGGGCTGTTGTAATGACAACGACTTTGCCTGGCACTGCTTTGGCTGCGCAGCAAAGTATGTCTTCTGTTACGGAACAGGCACAGATTCAGCCGATAGGTGATGGAAGTAATAAGTATATCATGAAGAGTGACGGATTTTACTGTCTGGATGTAAATGGAGCGAAAAGCAATCAGGCAGAGATTCATTATTTTCAGGACTATGAAATTGATGGAACGGTATTTGACGGATATTATTACCATGATGCAGACGGAAAATTTAAAGCCTGCAGTCCGCATATGGAACATTTGAAGGGTGTTACAGTATTTAAAAATACAGCTTCTGAGGAGACAACTGATACACAGACAACGCAGGAAACAGAGAAATTTGATGGTTTCTATTTTGTAAATAATCTTGGACGATTATCGGCAGCCCCCCAGGTGAGATATATAGATAACCTGGCAATAGACGGAATCACGTTAAATGGCTACTATTACTTTGATGAAAATGGCAGAATGGTAACAGAGCCGGGAATCCATTCGCTTGAGATGGACTGCTATGAAATGAATTTTGATGGAAGCTATTATTTCGGCGGTGCGAACGGAGCTTTGGTGCAGGAGAATACAGTGACAACAGACGGATTCATAGTGGATGACACAGGTAAAGTCATAAATCTGGATGATCTGGGAATCGATAACCTCAAACCACAGCTTGAAAATCTGCTGTCAGGATATCAGGGAACATGGAGCGTATATGTCAAAGATCTCAACGAGGATAAAGAGTTTTTGATTAACGATACGCCGTTATATTCTGCAAGCCTGATCAAGCCATTTGTCATGGCAAAGACTTACCAGGATATGGAACAGGTAAGAACGGATGAAGCGAAGAAATTAAATACAACGGATATGAAAACCGTAGATGTGAAATTAAATGATCTGTTGTGGAATATGATCACTGTCAGCGACAACGAATCCTGTAATGAACTGGTGAAACTTCAGACAGATGCACTCGATTTCAAAAAAGGTGCAGAGGACATCAATAAATATCTGGAAAAAGAGGGATATACAGAAACAAGTGTACAGCATACACTCCACCCGGCAGCCTCCGCGCAGGAAAGTCTTGGCGGCAGAAATATGACTTCTGTAAAAGACTGCGGAGCTCTGCTTGAGAGCATTTTCAAGGGAGAGTGCGTCAGCAAAGAAGCATCAGAGGAAATGCTTAATCTTCTGTCGAATCAGGAAAATACCTGGAAAATCCCGGAAGGACTTCCTGACGGAATAAAATCAGCAAATAAAACCGGAGAGACAGATCAGGACCAGCATGATATTGCAATCATTTACGGAGAAAAGACAACATACATATTGTGTATCATGTCCGAAAACTGCCCGGAAGGTACAGCAGTAACAAATATCCGGAATATTTCAAAGATCGTTTACAATTACCTGAATCTGTAAGGGCATTGTGTGCGGCGAATGATTGATTTTTACTGGAAAATCATGTATAATACCATGGAACTATGTCATGTACGATGAAACTTAACAGCAGTGGCGGGCAGAGAGGAATCGGGATCCCCCCACTGACACGTGACAAGCCACAGTCATCTATGTGATTGTATGTCATATTCTGTGAAATTACCGACTGTGGATTGAAACAAACAATTGTATAAAGTCAGGAGGAAGAATTTAAATGCGAGTTGATGCGGACGATTTTGCCCGACCTTGCAGCTGCGGCAGGGAACACCAGATTGCAGTGAAAGAGATTTTGATAGAAGCCGGAGCAGTAGAGAAGCTTGAAGAAGAGATGTCAGAGGGGATGCTGAAAGAATATATATCTCCGTTGGTTATCTGCGACACCAATATCTATGCGGCAACAGAAGAAATCATGGAGGATATCTATGACAGATGCCAGGTATTAGTTCTGGACGCAGAGGGGCTTTTGGCTGACCGGAAAGCGATAAGAATTGTGGAGAACAACATGGAGGAAGATATTGACCTGATTCTCGCAGTAGGGGCAGGAACGATTCATGATATCAGCCGCTATGTTGCACACAAATACAAAGTACCTTTCATTTCAGTGCCTACCGCAGCAAGTGGAGATGGATTTGTAACAACAGTGGCTGCCATGAACCTGGACGGCGTGAAGAAAACAGTACCGTCAATTGCGCCTATCTGTGTATATGCAGATACAGATATTTTTTCAAAAGCTCCCCGGCGTCTTACAGATGCGGGAATTTCGGATCTGATGGGAAAATATATCTGTCTTGCAGACTGGAAAATTGCAAATCTGGTTACCGGAGAATATTTTTGCCGGGAAACTGTAAGACTGGAAGAAAAAGCCTTAAAGACGGTCAGATCTTCCATACAGGATATTGCAGAGGGTGAGGAAGATGAATGTGAACAGCTGATGTATGCATTGATCCTTTCTGGGCTTGCGATGCAGATGATCGGGAATTCAAGACCGGCATCCTGTGCAGAGCACCAGGTGACACATCTGTGGGATATGGAAGTGATCAATGGCCCGCTGGATGCACTTCATGGGGAGAAAGTCTCTGTAGCAACACTTCTTGTACTGGAGGAGTACAAGCGCATTGCCACAGCTATTACACAGGGACGATGTCACGCAAAACCGTATGAGAATGAAGACGAGAAACTTCTGGAAGAAACCTTTGGAAGTAAAGGATTTCTGGAAGAGATAAAGAAAGAAAATGAACCAGAACTTCTGAAATCCATTTCACCGGAGCATCTGGAGAATTGCCTGGGTGGAATCGCGGAAATCATAGATGAGCTTCCGAGCGAACAGGATATGTTCCACATGCTGGAAAAGGCTGGATGTGCAAAGACGGTTTATGATATCGGACTTGATGAAGCAGCTGTTTTACCAAGTCTCAGACTTGCACCTTATACAAGAAGACGATTAAGCTTATTAAGACTCAGCAAAATGCTGGAAATCAAAGGAGAATGATTATGCGCATTGGAATGGGATATGATGTACACAGACTAACCGAAAACAGAGATTTGATCCTTGGAGGAGTAAAGATTGACTGGGAGAAAGGTCTTCTGGGACATTCAGATGCCGACGTGCTGATCCATGCGGTGATGGATGCACTTTTAGGAGCAGCTGCGCTGGGAGACATCGGAAAACATTTTCCGGATACAGATCCTGCATATAAAGGAATTTCCAGTATTTTGCTGCTGGAACACGTAACGAAGCTATTGAAAGAACATCATTATGAGATTGGAAATATAGATGCAACGATCATTGCGCAGAAACCGAAAATGGCACCTCATATTCCACAGATGAGGGCAAATATGGCGAAAGCAATGGGAATTGATGAGTCTCAGCTGAATATTAAGGCTACTACAGAAGAGAAGCTGGGATTTACAGGAAGAGAAGAAGGAATTGCATCTCAGGCAATCTGTCTTCTTAATGAAGTAAAGTAATTGGTAATCCATATAATAAGATTTTATAAAAAATCGTTACTGTACACACGCCACTATTCCGCGAAGCGTGTTACGGAACAGTAACCAAAACTCTATAGAATGATAAAACATAGGGAAAACTGGAGGAATAGAGAATGAAACTTTTTAATACACTGACACGCAGAAAAGAAGAATTTGTACCTCTTGAAGAGGGAAAGGTTCGCATGTATGTCTGCGGTCCGACTGTTTACAACCTGATCCATATCGGAAATGCCCGTCCAATGATCATCTTCGATACTGTACGCCGTTACATGGAGTACAAGGGATATGAAGTAAACTTTGTTTCTAACTTTACAGACGTAGATGATAAGATCATCAAGAAAGCAATCGAGGAAGGCGTAAGTGCTCAGGAGATTTCTGAACGTTATATTGCTGAGTGCAGGAAAGATATGGATGGCATGAATGTAAAACCTGCTACTACAAATCCACAGGCAACACAGGAAATCGATGGAATGATCAGCATGATCCAGACTCTGGTTGATAAAGGATATGCATATCCGGCAGCAGACGGTACTGTTTATTTCAGAGTTAAGAAATTCAAAGAATACGGAAAACTTTCTCACAAAAATCTGGATGATCTGCAGTCCGGTTTCCGCTCTCTGCAGGTATCAGGAGAAGACCAGAAAGAAGATCCGCTGGATTTCGTTCTCTGGAAACCGAAAAAAGAAGGAGAGCCGTCCTGGCCATCACCATGGTGCGACGGCCGTCCTGGCTGGCATATTGAATGCTCTGTTATGGCAAAGAAATATCTCGGAGATGAGATTGATATTCATGCAGGCGGTGAGGACCTGATCTTCCCACATCATGAAAATGAAATTGCACAGAGTGAATGCTGCAACGATAAGATTTTTGCAAAATACTGGATGCACAATGCATTCTTAAACATTGATAACAGAAAAATGTCCAAGTCTCTTGGAAACTTCCGTACTGTACGTGAGATCAGCGAGCAGTATGATCTTCAGGTACTTCGTTTCTTCATGCTGAATGCACATTACAGAAGCCCGCTGAACTTCAGCGCAGATCTGATGGAAGCTGCAAAGAATGCGTTAGAGCGTATCACAGATGCAGCTGCAAACTTAAAAGACAGAAAAGCAGCAGCACAGACAGAGGCTGCGACAGATGCAGAGAAAGAACTCCTTGCACAGTCTCAGGAGTTTGTTAAGAAATTCGAAGAAGCAATGGATGATGACTTCAACACTGCGGACGCACTGGCTGCAATCTTTGAACTGGTTAAATTTGCCAACACAAATGTATCCGAAGAAAGCTCCTCAGAATTCGCCGGAGTACTGCTTGATACAATGGTAAAATTATGCGATGTACTTGGTCTGAAAGCAGAGAAGAAAGAAGAAATTCTTGATAAAGAAATCGAAGACCTGATCGCAGAACGCCAGGAAGCAAGAAAAGCAAAGAACTTTGCGAGAGCAGATGAGATCAGAGATGAGCTTCTGGCTAAGGGAATTATCCTTAAAGATACCCGTGAGGGAGTAAAATGGAAACGAGCTTAAACGGTATGGCAGAAATAAATGAGTTTGATAAGCGTGATATTGCTGTCAATGAAAACGAAGCAGATGAGGCAAAAGTTGATGAGATAAAAGCTGTTGCTATTGAAAAAGATTCTGAAAGCAAAGGCGATTTGAGTAGTGGAATGGACATTATCGGTTTGAAAGGGATGCTTCATCAGGCATTTCATCTGAAAGATAATGATATGAGGTCTTACTCACCCTTGACTTTAGCTTATATCGGAGACGGTGTTTACGAACTGGTGATCCGCACAATTCTTGTGAAAAAAGGAAACTGTCCGGTAAATCAGCTGCACAGAAAGGCAAGCAGTCTGGTTAAAGCAGGCACACAGTCTTCTATGATGGAAGTGATCGAACCAATGCTTACGCAAGAGGAGCACAGCGTTTATAAAAGAGGCAGAAATGCGCACTCCCCGACAATGGCAAAGCACGCAACAATGGCAGATTACCGCAGAGCAACCGGGTTTGAAGCTCTGATGGGATATTTATATTTAAAAGATGATTTTGGCAGGATCATAGAACTGGTCCGTGCTGGAATCGGAGAGGATCAGATATGAGTGAACAGATAGAAGGACGCAATGCAGTCCTGGAAGCTTTTCGTTCCGGTAAATGTGTAGATAAGCTGTTTATCCTGGATGGATGCCAGGATGGACCAGTCCGCACTATTGCCAGAGAGGCAAGAAAAAAAGATACGATTATCAATTATGTGGCAAAAGAGCGTCTGGATCAGTTAAGTGAGACAGGTGCACATCAAGGCGTAATCGCCCAGGTAGCTGCTTATGAATATGCAAGCGTAGAAGATATCCTTGCAAAAGCAAAGGAAAAAGGGGAAGATCCATTTATCTTTATTCTGGATAATATTGAAGATCCTCATAATCTCGGTGCAATCATCCGTACTGCAAACCTGGCAGGAGCACATGGCGTGATCATTCCGAAGAGACGTGCAGTAGGACTGACCTCTACAGTTGCCAAGACTTCAGCAGGTGCATTAAACTATACACCTGTTGCAAAAGTGACAAATCTGGGACATACCATTGATGAGCTGAAAGAGCAGGGTGTGTGGTTTGTATGCGCAGATATGGGTGGAGAAACTATGTATAACCTGAATCTTACAGGTCCGATCGGAGTTGTGATCGGTAACGAAGGTGAGGGAGTAAGCAGACTGATTCGCGAGAAATGTGATTTTGTAGCATCTATTCCGATGAAGGGGGATATTGATTCCCTGAATGCATCAGTAGCAGCAGGCGTACTCGGCTATGAGATCGTACGTCAGAGAATGCAGAAGAAATAAGTGCCATATTTACATTAGTTATTAGAGGGTTATGTGGTTAATCTGTTTTGGTGTAAATAGCGTATTGGTTGTGCAGCAGAATAGAATTGTTTCAGTTAATAGCAAGATTTATGGAAAACGGAAGGTTTAAATTGATGAAACAGTATGACGGAATCAAGGATGAAGAATTAATCTTTCGCTTTAAAAACGGAGAGTCAGAGATTCTCGACTATCTTATGGAAAAATACAAGAACATGGTCCGCAAGAAAGCAAGGACCATGTTCCTGATAGGCGGGGAGAATGATGATCTGATACAGGAAGGTATGATCGGACTGTTTAAGGCAGTCCGCGACTACCAGCCGGACAAAGATGCCACATTTCAGACTTTTGCGAGCATATGCGTGGACAGACAGATTTACAATGCAATCCAGAGTTCTAACAGGCAGAAACATCAGCCGCTTAACTCATATGTCTCTCTCAGTGAGCAGGGCGGAGAGAACGAAGAACATCTTGGTGATACCTGGGTAGAAAATCCGGAATCGATCATCATCGACCAGGAAAACGTTGAGAATCTGGAACAAGAGATCACTACCACATTAAGCCCAATGGAGAATCAGGTACTGGAATACTATCTGGCAGGAAACGGCTACGGAGAGATTGCCGAACTTATGGGAAAAACACCAAAATCCATAGACAACGCACTCCGCAGAATCCGCACCAAAATAAAAGAACAACTGGAACAGCTCCGTAAATAAAAAATACAGAATTTTAACCGAAGGTAATTTTTATAAAAATAAAAAAGTTAAAAAATAGGGATTGACAATACGGTTAAGTTCTGGTAACATATCCAAATGTGAGCGGTAAATCCGACACGATGCTGATGTGGCTCAGAGGTAGAGCACTTCCTTGGTAAGGAAGGGGTCACGGGTTCAATTCCCGTCATCAGCTTTTTTTAATGCTTGAAAATAAAGGATTTCTTGAACCTCGGTACCTCAAAAGTAATCAAAACCTGACTTTTGCAGGTAAATTAACAAAAAACACCCGTCAAACCCAATAATTACAGGGCCTTGCCCTAACAATAAGAAGAAAGCCCAAGAAGCTGCAACTTCAAGGGCTTTCATTCTTTTTGTTATAAACACTTTAATACCTTTTGCCTACTGGCATTATAGCATATGCAGATCATGAAATCAATATGCAGATGAGTCTGAAAAAATAAAAAAGAGTAAAATAGTTACTGTTCACACACCACCACTATCCCGCGAGGTGTTTTGGCATAAATATGCCAAAATCCCGAGACATACAAGCCAAAATTCCATTGCCGCAGGCAATCTGGAATGAATTTTGGCTACGTTACTGAGAACGGAGTGAACAGTAACGTAAACTATCCCGTTGGTTTATGCCTTATTTCCCAAAATGGCTCAGTTGATAGGTTTATTCTCTTTAATAATCTGCACCCGTGACTATTGCTATTTATCTGCCTCACAAGTGTCGAAGACCCGTGTTCCTCTGGAAACAGAGATTGATTTCTGAGAGAATTACCATCAAGTATAAGAAAAATCGGAGCAAAAGCATTCTACCAGTGTACATCCATTAAGATGCTGAAGATTAACAGTTCTAATTTGGAATATGTCGGCAAGAAAGGTTTGGCAGTCAACAAGTCGGTAACATTAAAGCTTCCGAAGAAATCTTATAGAATGTATAAGAATCTGATTAAGGCAAGCAGTATTTATAGTAAGACCAAATTTTCAAAATTCTAATATAAATAATAAAAAGCTGGTAAACGTCTTCCGGTGAGGAGGACAATTACCAGCTTTCTTAAAAATTACATGACATCAATTTCTGAGAAATCAATAGACAAATCTTCATAAATTCCTGCTTTTATAGTATCAGAGAACGAATAATCTTCGATAGAATCATGTTCAAAATTGTATACCATGATTCGATTTTTTGCGGCATCCACAATCCAGTATTCCCTGACACCAGCAGAACGGTATTTGAAAAGCTTCAAGAGATAATCCATTTTCTTACTGGACGGTGACACGATCTCAATGATCCAGTCTGGTGCGCCATTACAACCGTTATCATCAAGCTTATTTTTATCACAGATTACAGAAATATCCGGTTCTACGTAGGTATTACTTGCTTCGTCAAGATGTACTGCGAATGGTGCAGGAATCACTTCACAAGATCCCTTGTGTTGTTTTATATAATTACGGATAGAAGCGGAGAGTTCCATAACGATTTTCTGGTGTTTATAGGTTGGTGGTGCCATATAATAGATGTGTCCATCAATAAGCTCGGCTCTTTCTCCGTCTGGCAGAGCATAGATATCTTCAATGGTATAAGATTCTTCTTTAGATAAAGCCATACGATCACGCTCCTTTTGGGCTATGTTATAATGGATTCAGGTAGAATATTCAACGCTAACAATCGGACAGCAGTCCCATTGACAATGTTAATATTCCCCAATATCAAATAGCTCATCAAAAGTTATCTTCAAGTTTGGAAACATAACCAGTTGTAAATCTTCTTTATTCTGAGCGGTAACTGTTTTATAAAGATACGGATAACCAGTACCATCTTTTTTAAAGTCAAAAAGATAAATTTCTACAGATTTTTTTCTCCAGTCAACAATCCAGTACTCAGAAACACCGACTTTACAGTAAATATCCATTTTTTCGTGGCGGTCATATTCTTCAGTGGCATTGGATAAAACCTCCATTACAAAGCGAGGAATGCCGGTAAAAGAAATGTTTTTACGATCTCTCAGGTTGCAGATGATTGATACATCAGGAATGATTACTTTGTCGTCATTTTCACGCCATTCGTACTGAACACCGTCACCAAAAACACGACAAAGACTATCTTTAATCTGGCTTCCAATTTTAATAACGAAGTTGTTAATTACCATAGAATGTTCGAGGTAAGTTTTGCTTAAATCTTCGATTGGCAATGCGTTACTCATGTTGCTGCACCTCCTGAATATATTGGTATAATCGTATATATTGAGATAATTATAAGTGTTAACACAGATTTCGTCAAGAAAACCGGAAACTTAAAATGGCAAAACAGATGTCAGTATCAGCCTCAATAGTGCATAAAATAAGGCTTGCCACCATTGTGGAAATAGTTGACAGATGGAATTTCCAATGATAATATAAATTCATTCGTTTGTGCTTAATAGAAGGAAAATCAATATAGTTAATAAAATGTACTTATATTATAACTGAAAATAACGGATATACTGGTTTTGTGGGTACGGGCAGATAATGCAGTGACATGAAACATGTATAAAATACGAAAACAGGAGGGAAAAAGATGGAGAACGAAACAGTTTCCAAGAATTTTATTGAGAATATTATTGATAAAGATTTAGCAGAGGGTGTTTATGACACCGTGCATACACGTTTTCCGCCGGAACCGAATGGATATCTTCATATCGGTCATGCGAAATCTATTCTTTTAAACTATGGCCTTGCTCAGGAGTATAACGGCAAATTCAACATGCGTTTTGATGATACAAACCCTACAAAAGAGAAAAGCGAATTTGTAGAATCTATTAAAGCTGATATCAAATGGCTGGGTGCTGACTGGGAAGACAGACTTTTCTTTGCATCTGACTATTTTGACCAGATGTATGAAGCTGCTGTAAAGCTGATCCAGAAAGGAAAAGCATACGTATGCGACCTGACAGCAGATCAGATCCGTGAATACCGCGGAACACTTACAGAGCCAGGTAAAGAGAGCCCATACAGAAACAGAACTGTTGAAGAGAATCTTCAGCTTTTCGAGGAGATGAAAGAGGGTAAATATGCAGACGGAGAGAAAGTACTCCGCGCTAAGATTGATATGGCATCTCCGAACATGAATATGCGTGACCCGGTTATTTATCGTGTTGCTCATATGACACACCACAGAACAGGCGATAAATGGTGCATCTATCCGATGTATGACTTCGCTCATCCGATCGAAGATGCAATCGAGGGAATCACACATTCCATCTGTACACTGGAATTCGAGGACCACAGACCACTGTATGACTGGGTTGTAAGAGAACTGGAATATCCGCAGCCTCCGAAACAAATCGAATTTGCAAAACTTTACCTGACAAATGTTGTCACAGGTAAACGTTATATCAAGAAACTTGTAGAAGAAGGAATTGTAGACGGATGGGATGATCCGCGTCTGGTTTCCATCGCAGCACTGCGCCGTCGTGGCTTCACACCGGAATCTATCAAGATGTTTGTTGAGCTTTGTGGTGTATCCAAGGCAAACAGCTCTGTTGATTACGCAATGCTTGAGTACTGTATCCGCGAGGACCTGAAACTGAAACGTCCGCGTCTGATGGCAATCATTGATCCGATCAAACTTGTGATCGATAACTATCCGGAAGGTGAAATTGAGTATCTGGAAGCTCCGAATAATATGGAGAACGAAGAACTTGGAACACGTAAGATGCCATTTGGCAGAGAACTTTATATTGAGAGAGAGGATTTCATGGTAGATCCGCCTAAGAAATATAAGAGAATGTTCCCTGGCACAGAGGTTCGTCTTATGAATGCATATTTTGTAACATGTACAGGATACGAAGCAGACGAAGATGGTACAGTACGCGTAGTACATTGTACTTATGATCCGGAAACAAAGGGTGGAAACGCACCGGATGGCAGAAAGGTAAAAGGAACAATTCACTGGGTAGAAGCAAGCCAGGCTGGCAAAGCAGAAGTTCGTCTCTATGAGAATATCGTAGATGAGGAAAAAGGTGTATACAACAAGGAAGACGGTTCACTGAACGTAAATCCGAATTCTCTGACTAAAGTTACTGCTTATGTAGAGCCTGCACTGATGGAAGCAAAAGGCTATGACAGCTTCCAGTTTGTAAGAACAGGATTCTTCTGCGCAGATATCCATGACTCTAAGGAGGGAGCACCGGTATTTAACCGTATCGTATCTCTTAAGAGCTCATTTAAACTGCCGAAAGCATAATGCAATAAAAGATAAAGAAACAGCCAGGCGATTATTCGTCTGGCTGTTTGCAACATATAGTATAATTACGCTGTACTAGTGTGCCGACAAGTTGATTCATTCCTCAGATTCAGCTGCTGCCTCAATAGCTTCTTCGAAGTCTTTTGGATCGTCGGCATCTTCTTCCTCAGCATCTTTGATTTCAACTTCTGTGGTTGCTTCAGGAGCTTCTTCTGAATTTTCTGAATCAGATTCAGCTGCTACTTCGTCAGCTTTGTCTTCAGCACTGTCATTCTCTGCCTGCTCACCTGTATGTTCCCAGGACTGGAAATCTTCTGCAGTTTCAGCTTCTTCGTCAGCTTTTTCCTCAGTTTTCTCTTCTTCGTCTGTCAGATCAAAATCATCAAAGTCATCTTCAAAATCAAAATCCTCTTTGCAGGATCCTTTCTTTGCGATAATAGCGGCAACGACACCGGCAGCAGCTGCGGTAAGAGCGCCGACTGCAACAAATCCCCAGTATTTATTAATTTTAGCCATGATAATCATAAACTCCTTTCTGATATTCTCCTATTTCTGCGAATATGAAACAGATTAGTGATTGGTTATTCATATTTTAATACGTTTTGCATAAAAAGAAAAGCAAAACTTTTTCTGAAAGCAGTTGCATAGCAAAAAGATACAAGGTATACTATGACACGAAAGAAGAGGGGCGCTGATAAAAACACTTTACAGAATAACGGCGTTCGAACAGTAACAGAAGAGGTTTATATATGAGAAGAATTATCTTAGCATCTGCTTCACCCAGACGAAGAGAACTGCTGGAGAGAGCAGGCGTGAAATTTGAAGTGATACCCGCATCAGGAGACGAAAATCGGACTTCTGATGACCCGAAAGAGGCAGTTGCGCAGCTGGCAAGAGATAAGGCGGTTTCCGTTAAAGCGACAGTAGAGGATGCCGAAGAGGGAACTGTAATTATCGGTTCTGATACAGTGGTAGTGTTTCAGAATATGATTCTTGGAAAACCACACGATCAGGAAGACGCAGCAGATACTCTGAAGAAACTGCAGGGGAACACCCATCAGGTATACACTGGCGTTTCTGTATTGGAGAAAAAGAATGGGCAATGGCAGGAACATGCCTTTTATGAGAGTACAGATGTGACATTTTATCCGGTTTCAGATGAAGAAATCAGAGAATATGTTGCGACAGGAGAGCCTATGGATAAAGCGGGAAGTTACGGGATTCAGGGGTTTTTCGGAATATATGTAAAAGGAATTAATGGAGACTACAATAATGTGGTAGGGCTTCCGGCCGCCAGATTATTTTATGAAATGAAGAAATCAGGAATTGACTTGAGAGGATGACAAAAGATGATTAAGGCATGTATATTTGATTTGGATGGAACGTTAGCTGATACACTGGAATCCATGGCATATGTCACAAACGTTATCATGGAAAAATTTGGTTTAAAGACACTTCCGGTGGATAATTTCAGATATTACAGCGGAGAAGGTGCAAGCATGCTGATCCGCCGTGCACTTAAAGATGCCGGGGACCCGGAGCTTACTCATTATGAGGAAGGAGAGAGACTTTACAGAGAAATGTTTGCAGCAGATCCGATGTATAAAGTAGTTCCTTATAAGGGAATGCCGGAGACATTGAAAGAGCTGAAGAAACATGGAATGAAGCTGGCAGTCTGCTCCAACAAACCGCATCCGGCAGCTGTAAAAGTTATCGCGCAGCTTTTCGGAGAAGAGTTTGACATGGTGGTCGGACAGAGTGATGCAATCCGCAGAAAACCTGCTCCGGACGGTCCTCTGATGGTTGCTGGGAAATTTGGTGTAAAACCAGAAGAGTGCATGTATGTAGGAGATACCAGCACAGATATGAAAACAGGAAAAGCAGCAGGAATGTTCACAGTTGGTGCATTATGGGGATTCCGTGACCGTGAGGAACTCAACGAAAATGGCGCAGATATAGTTGCCGAAGCACCGACTGACTTAGTAAAGATTTGCGAGGAACATGGAAATGATTAAGTTAGTTGCCAGTGACCTGGATGGAACTTTGCTCTTAAATAAAGCACAATCTTTGCCGGAAGAGATATTTCCACTGATCAGACAGTTACAGGAAATGGGAATCATATTTGTTGCAGCCAGTGGCAGACAGTACCCGAATATGAGAAAACTGTTTGCACCTGTTGCGTCAGAGATTTCTTATATTTCCGAAAATGGTGCTTTGGCAGTAGATCATGGGGAAGTGCTGTATCAGGATTCTTTTGACAGGGAACTTGCAAATGAGATCATTTCTGCAATCATGGAAAAGAAAGATGCAGAGTTTACCTGTTCAGCAAAGGATTACCATTATCTGATGCCGAAGACAAAGAAATTCCATGATCATATGTTATATGAAGTAAAAAATGAGTGCAGATTTGTAAAAAGTCTGGATGAAATGACAGATCCGATTATGAAGCTGGCTGTATTTGAGCCGGGTGGTCTTACCGAAGAGTCCGTAAAATACTGGACCGGAAGATTTGGAAAAGACTGTGTGGTTGTTACGTCGGGAAATGAATGGATTGATTTTATCCCTTTTGGTACTAATAAGGCAAAGGGAATTATAGAATATCAGAAGAGATATCATATTTCGCCGGAAGAATGTCTGACATTCGGAGACGAATATAATGATATAGAGATGCTTAAGGCAGTAAAATATGGCTTTGCCATGGCGCATTCCAAGGAGGGGGTACGGGCAGCAGCGTCCTATGTGACAGAACGGGTTGAACCGATCCTTGAGAAGCTGATTTTGGCAAAGGGAGAAATTGAGGAGGTAATTTAAAATGTTTACAGAAGAATGTATCAATACTTTTCTGGAAAATCAGGAGCAGCTTTTTCCACAGCCGGTGGCAGAATCTTATGAGGCAGCAGAAGCTTTTCTTGAGGACTGCATGGCACAGGTAGTAGATTCTATCGAAGAGGTCAGAGAATATCTGGAAGAGATCGGAGCTGATGTGGATGGAATGACAGATGAAGAGTTGGAAGAAGCAAGCGAAGTTTTTGCACTGCCAGATGGAAAATATCTGATCGTAGAGGGATAAAACAACAGTATCTGTCTTGGAAATGATGGTATGAACGTTAACTATTGTTGGTAAATGGTGCAGGATAAGTACCCATAGGTGTAAAAGGTAATTTAGAGCTGCTGTAATGAAGTTTACAGTGGCTCTTTTTGATATTATAGGAAGAAAAATACAGATTACATTTTCTTAAAATACAGTGTTATAATGGCTTTATGCAGAGAATGAAGGAAATGTCATTGCCACTCATTGTAAATATCCTGCGAAATATATTGAGGAGATGCAATGAACAGTAATGAAATCACAATTCTATTATAAATGAAAAGGAGGACTACAGATGGAGAGAAGGAGATTTCTTGCAATCGTGATGACTGTGATGATGGTTATTTCATTGATTCCATCCATGGTTTTTGCGGCAGCTCCGTCAGGGGAGCTTGGTGGCAAGCTTAAGGTTAAAGGGCTTGCAGCAGTAGGGGTAACTGTGAGCGCGGATTACTCAAAGGTCACACCGGAGGGAGTGACAGATGAAGATTTTACTTTTTCCTGGTCAAGACAGACAGGAGAGAAGGAATTAACACAGATAGGGACTGAGAAAACGTATACGATTACTCAGGAGGATCTGGGATATAAACTGGAACTTGATATCACACCGATAGACGGAAGTGGTCTTACAGGAACGCTGACAGCCAAAACATTAGAAGTAGTGGCTACAGAGGATGAGGCGAAAGCCCTTACAGAGCAGAATCCGGATGAAACGGAGGAAGCACAGCTGGCGGAGACTACAGATGAAGCAGAGAACAATCAGGATTCTGAGAATCAGACTACTGATGAAACACAGACAGATGAGAATCAGAATGTAGAAAATTCACAGAATGATGAAGTGCAGGAAACAGAAGGCCAGCTGGATGAAACACAGACTGACTACGATAATGAGAGTGCACAGCAGACGGATGGTTCACAGGAAAATGCGTCTGATCAGACATATAACGAGACAGACAGCTCAGAGGGAACTGATGATTCTCAGATGAAAATCTATACAGAAGAACAGCTTCAGGTAGATGAAGATGGAAATGTGCAGACTGACAAAACAGATGAAAACGCAGAAGACACTGCGGGAAAAGACAGCAAAGAAGCTTATGAGGCTGTTGCATCTGTAGAAGACAGTGAAGATCCGGTTTGTGATTTTGGAACAGCACAGAGTGATCTCGGAGATGTTGAGGCACAGTATGTGCAGATCACAAATATAGGAAGTGAAACCTTAAATTTTCAGGAAATCAGTCCGGAACATTTTATGGTTGCTGATATTACAGAACCGTTGGCAGCAGGTGAATCTGTGAATGTATGGGTACAGCCAAGAGAAGGACTGGAAGCCGGAGATTATGATGATGTGATCACTTACGAGACAGAAGAGGGAACAGAGGTATCCTTTGAAGCAAAGATTACGATTGAGGGTGAATCATCTGACGCAGATGACGAGGATTTGGAACCGGTAGAAGATCCAAAAGAAGAACCGTCTGACACCACAGAACCGGCTGAAACACCGGATGATTCAAAGACATCAGATGATAATACAGACGCATCTCTTGAAGCACAGTCTTTGGATATAAATACCGGGACATTGAATTTCAGTGACGTTGAAGAAAATTATACACAGGCAAATGAGACTTTGTCTGTAACAGTAACAAACACAGGCGACAGTGCTGTTACACTGAGAATACCACAGTCAGAATACTTTAATGTACTGAATGAGGATGGAAGCGAAGCTGCATCAGGAACACAGCTTGCAAAAGGGGAATCCATTATGTTCATGGTACAGCCAAAGACAGGGCTGACTAAGGGAGATTACAGTGATACTCTGGTATTTGGAAGCAATGAAGAATCAGAAGTAACCGCACAGGTGACTGCTGAAATTTCAGTAAAAGAAGCACAACAGCAGATTACAGAGATTCAGGCAGATCCGGCCTCTGTTAATTATGATGATCTGAAAGAGGGGTATGATACTCCTGATTCAACAACAGTTACACTTACAAATACAGGAAATACAACTGTTTCACTGGTACAGCCGGTGGGAGAATATTTTAATATCGGAGAACTTTCTGCATCAGAACTGAATCCGGGAGATACCGCTGAATTTACAGTAACTCCGGTAACAGGACTGACAGCCGGAGACTATATGGACAGTATCCAGATTATGCAGACAAACGCTGATGGACAGGAAGAAGTGCTGACAACAGTAAATGCTTCGATTACTGTTTCTGAAGTGGAAAAAATTTACAAATTATCTGTTAATCCGACAGAACTGGATTTTGGAAAGACAAAAGCCGGATACGGCGAAGCACCGGAAGCACAGAAAGTTACTGTGACAAATGAAGGAAATACAAATGTTACTTTAAATACACCTTCAGCTAAGAACTTTAAAATTGGTAAATTTTCTGCTACAGAACTTGCACCGGGCGAGAGCGCGACATTTAAGATTCGTCCAAAAGAAGGCTTGAAGGCTGGTTCTTATACAGAAGCTATCGCCGTTAATACTGATCAGAACGTCAGTGCAAAGGTAAATGTCAAATTTACAGTTAAGACTGTTCGCAAAGCGAAGATTGCAGATCCGGCAGATAATAAGATCACAGGAATCAGTTCTGAGGGATATACAACGCAGTCCAAGATTACTTTCACTGCAGTTGGTGCAGGTATGGATAACGAGAGTCCTGGAAAGGGAGATGTTCGCTATGTACCATATAACTGGAAAGTAATCAACACAAACAGCTGGAGCAGTGCACCGTATACGGCAGCATTTGGAATTACAAAAGCAGGAACTTATACACTGACTGTTGTATTTGACCGCCAGATGTATAATGGAAAAGAGTGGGAAAATACAGGAGAGCAGGATACCAAACAGGTAAACTTCAATATTACTCAGGCACAGACAGTAACGGCAACTCCAACTCCACAGCCAAACGGAGCAACCGCAAAATCTGCTGTAAAGACAGGAGATACAACGAATATCGCGCCGTTTGTGATCATTCTGGTGATTGCGGCAGGATGTATCGCAGGTGTTGTGGTTTATAAAAAGAAGAAAAAATAAATACAAAACAAACTGTTAGCACTCATTTTAAATGAGTGCTAATTTTTACTTGACTTTTGGATTAAATGGTATTACTATATCTCTCAGAGAAGCAACTACAGATAAAAAGTTGCAGTAAATACAAAAAAAGGAGTGTGGACAGCATGGCTGTAAAACATGGAAGTTTATCAATCAACAGTGAAAATATTTTCCCGATTATTAAGAAATGGTTATATTCCGATCATGATATTTTTGTAAGAGAGCTGGTATCCAACGGATGTGATGCGATTACAAAACTGAAAAAACTGGAAGTAATGGGAGAATATAATTTCCCGGAAGGATATAAACCGGAAATTCAGGTAATTGTTAACCCTGATGAAAAGACGCTGAAATTTATCGATAATGGTATCGGTATGACTGCTGAAGAAGTTGAGAAATACATTACTCAGATTGCTTTTTCAGGTGCAACCCAGTTCCTTGAGAAATACAAAGATAAAACAACAGATGACCAGATGATCGGTCATTTCGGACTTGGTTTCTATTCTGCATTTATGGTAGCAGATGAAGTGCACATCGATACACTTTCCTATACAGAAGGTGCACAGCCTGTACATTGGTCCTGTGATGGCGGTACAGAGTATGATATTCAGGAAGGCAACAAGAATACAATCGGTACAGAGATTACATTATTCCTGAATGAAGATTGTCTGGAATTTGCAAACGAATATCGTATGCGTGAGATTCTGGAGAAATATTGTTCCTTTATGCCGGTTCACATTTATCTTTCCAAGGCAAACGCACCGCAGGAATATGAGACGATCGATGAAGCCGAATTAAGAGATGACGATGTAGTTGTTGAACATATTCATGAAGAAGCTAAGACAGAAGAGAAAGAAAACGAGAATGGTGAGAAGGAAGTTGTTGAAGTTTCCCCTGCAAAGGATAAAGTAAAGATCAACAAACGTCCGGTTTCCATCAGTGATATCAATCCTCTCTGGATGAAACATCCGAATGAATGTACAGATGATGATTATAAGGAATTCTACCGTAAAGTATTTATGGATTACAAAGAGCCGTTATTCTGGATTCATCTGAATATGGATTATCCGTTTAACTTAAAAGGTATCCTGTACTTCCCGAAGATCAATACAGAGTATGATTCTATCGAAGGAACAATCAAACTGTATAATAACCAGGTATTTATCGCAGATAATATCAAAGAGGTAATTCCGGAATTCCTTCTTCTGCTGAAAGGTGTAATTGACTGCCCGGATCTGCCGCTGAACGTATCCAGAAGTGCACTGCAGAATGATGGATTTGTACAGAAGATTTCCGAGTATATTTCCAAGAAGGTAGCAGATAAACTGACAGGAATGTGCAAAACAGACCGTGAATCCTATGAAAAATACTGGGATGACATCAGCCCATTCATTAAATATGGCTGCATCAAAGATACTAAATTTGCAGAGAAAATGGGAGATTATGTACTCTTCAAGAATCTTGACGGCAAATATCTGACACTGAAAGATTGCATTGAAGAGAACAAGAAAGAAACAGAAGAACCGGAAAATCAGACAGAAGAGAAGAAAGAAGATACTGTATCTGAAGAAAATAAAGATGCACAGGAGAAAGAGCCTGAGAAGACCGTAATCTTCTATGTAACTGATGAGGTTCAGCAGAGCCAGTATATTAATATGTTCAAAGAGGCAGGAAAGGATGCTGTTATCCTGAAACACAACATTGACAGTGCATTTATTTCCAGTCTGGAACAGAAACATCAGGATGTACAGTTCAAGAGAATCGATGCTGACCTTACAGAGGAAATGAAGGGTGAAGGCACAGCAGATGAAGAAACTGTAAAAGCACTGACAGAACTTTTCCGTAAGAATCTTCACAAGGATAAACTGGAAGTACATGTAGAGAATCTGAAGAATGAAAATGTATCTGCAATGATGACTCTTTCTGAAGAAAGCCGCCGTATGCAGGATATGATGAAAATGTACAATATGTACGGAATGGATCCGAATTTGTTTGGCGGACAGGAAACATTGGTTCTGAATGCAAATCATCCGCTGGTTAAATATCTGGCAGAGAATAAAGAATCTGATAAAGCACCTGTAATCTGCGAGCAGCTGTACGACCTTGCAATGATGAGCCATAAACAGCTCTCACCTGAGGAAATGACAAAATTTGTTCAGAGAAGCAATGAGATCCTGCTGATGATAACAAAATAATCCGTCAGATAGTGAGTTAAGCGCCCATAACGAACAACAAGCTTATTGTTCTTCGTAATTGAAGCAGAAAACTTGCCTGATTCGGTTAAGATACGAGGTAAGGTGGATAGAATCTGCTTTGCCTCGTTTTTGCTCCAATTACAGTGAAAGTATGCTGTTTTAACCAAATCAAGTAGGTCCCCTGTTTCAATTGCGAAGAGCAATAAGCAGTGGGTGGGGACTTGCTTGTATCAGAAGGGGTACAAGCCCCTTCTGATAAACTGCGAAGCAGTTATTTGGTTATGAGCAAGTAGCGAAAGCGGATTGCGAATATCCGATTGACTAAATAAAAAACAAAATATAGTACTTTTTTGACGATTGGTATTGACAAATGTCTTATAAATTTTTATGATTAAATTGCTGATATTTTAATAACATGTCGAATCCATAAGAAGTATAACGGTTGCCGTATGCTTTGTATATGGTAACTGGGTAACGGAAATTCCGAATGACAATTACTGCATCTTCCATTTACGTTATGAAAAAATGTGTGTAAATAAAAGAGATACCAGACCTGTGATCATACAGGCTATGGAGATTGTTAGGAGGAACGAAGTATGACTGAAGTGTATGGAATTATTAGAAAATTAGGTGCAACGTCAAAGTATAAGGGATATTATTATGTTGCAGATGCTGTGGAGATGGCACAGGGAATACATGAACGTCCGGTTAAGGTGACGAAAGATATTTACCCGATCATTGCGAGAAAATATAAATCAACACCTTCTAATGTAGAACATAATATCAGGACATTGGTAAATTTGTGCTGGATGAACCATAAAGATACATTGCAGGAAATCGCAGGATGTACAATGTCAGATAAACCGACTAACAGTGAGTTTATAGATATTCTGGTGTATTATCTGTATTGTTCTGCTAAAGCAGGAACAGGTAACAAATAATAAGGCCGCTTATAATTTCTCACAGGAAATATGATGACTGGAGAAAAAAGTGACCAGAGAATCATCCCAGAGATGTTCCAGACGTTTGTCCAGGCTGAAGGAAGTGTAGGAAACACCTGTTGTACATAAAAGTGTCTGACTTTTATACTGGATATTCAGGTAGAAATTGCGGACGGGAGTGTCTGAAGGGAGACTTTCATTTCTTAACAAAGACTGCACCTGCTCGTGAGAAAGCTCAAATACGATTTTGAAATTCAATGGTGTGCGTTTGCCACGTATAACAGAGAAACAGAATGGTTTCACATCATGCCACAGAGAATATTCGGCGGATTTTTCCAGAAGAGCAGATTTTGTATCTGTATCAAAGAAATCGTGCTGAAGTTTGCCGTCGATAGTGAAAGTATTGAAAGTTGTAATAGATGATTCAATAAAGGAAAAATGATCAAATACTTCACCAATCAGGAGCTTATTCATAAAATCTTTTATATCAATAATTCTTAAAGCGAGCATACAACACCTCTTTTTACAACACATTTTTTATAATACTTATTTCGTGGATTCAACAGCGCTCCCTGTATTTTGCATGGAGCGTTTTCTTATTATAAATCACTTTTGAAAAAAAGAACAGAGTTTTTATGAAAAAGCCTTTTCAAATGTAAATCAGTATGATAATATATATCTGGTATTGGATACTACATATAATGGAAAAGAGGACGATATAATTGAGATATAAGATTGTCATAGATAGTTGTGGAGAACTTTTGGATGAATGGAAAGATGATGAACATTTTGAATCAGTCCCTCTGACTTTGATGGTGGGAGCTGAGCAGATCATAGATGATGAGGCGTTTGACCAGGCGGCTTTTCTTAAGAAAGTGGCTGACTGCCCGGAATGCCCGAAGTCAGCCTGCCCGTCACCGGAGAGATATATGAAGGCGTATGATTGTGAGGCAGAGCATATTTATGCAGTAACTTTATCTTCTGAATTGAGTGGATCTTATAACAGTGCATTGCTTGGCAGAAATCTTCTTCTGGAGGATCATCCGGATAAAAAAATCCATATATTTAATTCACGTTCCGCATCCATCGGACAGAGCCTGATTGGAATGAAAATCCAGGAATGTGAAGAAGCGGGAATGAGCTTTGAAGAGGTGGTGTCAACAGTAGAACACTATATTGAAGGACAGCATACATTCTTTGTACTTGAGAACCTTGATACATTGAGAAAGAATGGACGCCTCAGCAAGGTGAAAGCTTTAGTGGCAAGTGCATTAAAGATCAAGCCGGTTATGGGATCTACAGATGATGGAAATATCTGTCAGCTGGATCAGGCAAGAGGAATGAACCGTGCCATGATCAAAATGGTGGAACAGGTGATAGCAAAAACTCCGGACAGTGCTGAAAAAGTGCTGGCAATCAGTCATTGCAACTGTCCTGCAAGAGCACAGGTGCTCAAGGAAGCTTTTGAGGAAAGAATGAAACTTGCGAAGATCGTAGTTCTTGACACAGCAGGCGTAAGTTCGATGTATGCAAATGACGGCGGAGTGATCGTTGCTGTATAATAGATTGCCTATTTTCTTTTGCAATAAAGTGTGCTATAATCAGAAAATACGAAATATTAGATGCAAAGGAGATATATCATGAGCCAGAAGAAAGTCGATGCTTATAAGGCCAGAAAAGGACAGCATAGCAAAGCAGACAAGAAAGAAAAAATGCTTTTTGGACTGGAAATGTTTGCCTGGGCATTTATTTGTGTTGTGATCGTTGCATGGATTGGCTATTCTGCATATGCCAAAGTAACAGGAGCCAAAGAGAATGTGGTTCAGAATACAGTAATGGATACTACTGCACTTGACAATTACATTTCAAATATGACAACAGATACAACGGATGATGCAGACAGCACAGATGCTGATACAACAGATGCAGATGCTGAAGATACAACTGCTTCTGAAGACACAGACAGCGAGGACACAGTTACAGATGATACTGCCACAGATACAGAAGAAACCGCTGATGATAAAGAATCAACAGACGATACTGCATCCACAGATGACGCAGAGACAGAAAGTACAGATTCTGCTTCTACAGACAGCACAGACGCTGAATAAGATCAAGTTTTTATAATTAAAAAGCAAAAAAAAAATCCCCGGATGATCCGGGGATTTTTTGAGGTTTAATCCGTATTTAAAAGTGCGGAATTCAATCCTCTCACGTTATTGAAAATTATGAATTATAATTTTGTAACGTTTGCAGCCTGCATTCCACGAGCGCCTTCTGTTAAGTCGTATGTTACAGCCTGGCCTTCTTCAAGGGATTTGAATCCTTCACCATTGATAGCGGAGAAATGTACAAATACGTCTGCGCCGTCTTCACCAGTGATAAATCCGTAACCTTTTTCTGCGTTGAACCATTTTACAGTTCCCTTGTTCATGTTGTTACCTCCATAAAAAATAAAAAAATTATATAGCTTCTGGCAATAAAAAAATCACCAGATTTTACAGATTATATACCAGTATATAATCTCTAAAAACCAGTGACTATACATTAAATAATCCAGATATGAATTGATTATATCTCCCGCATTTTGAAATGTCAAGCAAAAAAGACCGCATAGAAGCAAAAAAAGACTTTATAAAATAAGCGGTTTCGTGTATTATGTATATCAGAAAGTTACTGCTTTGTAATCAACATAGATGATAGAAAGTATCTAAAGTACCACAACGAAGGGAGAGAATTGCATGGGTATTCTGATTCGGGGAGGGCGTATCGTAGATGCAGCCACCGATACTGATAAAAAAGGCGATGTTTATCTGGAAGACGGAGTGATCACTGAAATTGGTGAGAAACTTTCAGTAAAGGATAAAAATGACAGAGTGATTGACGCGAAAGGATGTCTGGTAATGCCAGGCCTGATCGATCTTCATGTTCATTTCAGAGATCCTGGACAGACACAGAAAGAGGATATAAAGACAGGTTCCCGCGCTGCTGCGAGAGGTGGAGTGACAACTGTTGTTGCCATGCCAAACACAACGCCGGTTATTGATAATCCGGACCGTGTAAATTATGTACACAATAAAGCAGAACAGCTTTCCGGTATTCATGTGCTTCAGGCAGGGGCAATTACACAGGGAGAGAAAGGCGAACAGCTTTCCGATATTGAAGGAATGGTAAAAGCAGGAATTCCTGCGCTGTCTGAGGATGGAAAGTCAGTTATGAATACCAGACTCTGCAAAGAAGCGATGGAAGTAGCTAAGGAATTGAATGTTCCGATTTTTGCACACTGTGAGGACATTGACCTGCGTGGAGATGGCTGCATGAATGATGATGAGAATGCAAAGAGACTGGGATTGCCAGGTATCTGCAATGCAGTAGAGGATGTGATCGCAGCAAGAGACATTCTTCTGGCAAGAGAGACAGGTGCAAAGCTTCATCTCTGTCACTGCTCTACAGAAGGCGTTGCCAAAATGATGGAAATTGTAAAGGAAGAAGGTCTGGATAATATCACAGCAGAGGTTTGCCCACATCACTTTATTCTTACTTCAGATGATATCAAATGTGATGATCCAAATTACAAAATGAACCCTCCTCTTCGCACAAAAAAAGATGTAGATGCACTGATCAGGGGGCTGAAAGATGGTTCTTTTAAAGTAATCAGTACAGACCATGCACCACATGCTGTACCTGAGAAGACCGGCTCAATCCGAAATGCAGCTTTCGGTATCGTAGGAATTGAGACAAGCTTTGCATTATCCTATACAGCACTGGTAGAAACCGGTATTCTTACAATTTCACAGCTGATCGAGAAAATGAGCTGGAATCCGGCGCAGATTCTCGGAAGTGACAGGGGAACCATCCAGAAAGGCCATCCTGCAGATATTGTCATCGCAGACATCGGCCATGAATACAAAATAGATAAAAATGAATTTGCTTCCAAAGGACGCAACACTCCATTTGACGGATGGAAAGTAAAAGGAAAGATTCTTTACACTATCTGCGATGGAAAAGTTGTGTATCAGAACGTATAAAATGATATCAGGGTCAAAAGACCTTTTGATTCTGACGTCATAAAATCAAGAGATAAATATTCAGGAGGAAAGACTCATGATCAACAAACTTATTGAAAAAATCCAGAAAACAAACGCTCCTATCGTTGTAGGACTGGATCCAATGCTTAACTATATTCCACAGCACATTCAGCAGAAAGCATTTTCTGAACTGGGTGAGACATTAGAAGGCGCAGCAGAGGCAATCTGGCAGTATAATAAAGGAATCGTGGACGCAGTCAGTGATCTGATTCCGGCTGTAAAACCGCAGATCGCCATGTATGAGCAGTTTGGTATTCCTGGATTAATGGCATATAAAAGAACAGTTGATTACTGCAAGGAAAAAGGTCTGGTGATTATCGGCGACATCAAACGTGGTGATATTGGATCTACATCCGCTGCATATGCAGTAGGACACCTTGGAAAAGTTCAGGTGGGAAGCAACAAAATCGCAGGATTTGACGAAGATTTCGCAACTGTAAACCCATATCTTGGATCAGACGGTGTGAAACCATTTATCGACGTATGCAAAGAAGAGAACAAAGGTATCTTTGTACTTGTAAAAACATCCAATCCGTCCAGTGGGGAATTCCAGGACAGAATCATTGACGGTCGTCCGCTTTATGAGTGGGTTGGTGAGAAAGTTGCCCAGTGGGGCGAAGAACATATGGGAAATGGCTACAGCTACGTAGGTGCTGTAGTAGGTGCAACTTATCCTGAAATGGGAAAAACACTCCGTAAGATCATGCCGAAAACATTTATCCTGGTACCTGGCTATGGGGCACAGGGTGGCAAAGGTGCAGACCTTGTACACTTCTTCAATGAAGATGGACTTGGTGCGATCGTTAACTCTTCCCGTGGAATTATCGCAGCTTACAAACAGGAGAAATATGCTTCCTTTGGTGAATTAAACTATGCAGATGCATCCCGTCAGGCAGTAAAAGATATGATTGAAGACATCAGCAGTGCTTTAAATAACCGCTAGGAGGCGCAGAATGAGCGAGAAAACAAGAGAAATCTGTACCATTGTAAGCCAGGAGAGCATCGGTGCAGGTATTTACAGTATGTGGATTCAGACCGATAAGATTGCAGTGGATGCGAAACCAGGTCAGTTTGTATCACTTTATACAAATGATAAATCTAAAATTCTCCCGAGACCGATCAGCCTCTGCGAGATTGATAAAGAAAATAAAAGACTTCATCTTGTTTACAGAGTAACCGGACCGGGAACCGGCACAGACGAATTTTCAAAACTGAAAGCCGGAGATACGATTCCGGTTCTCGGACCGCTTGGAAATGGTTTTCCGGTAGAGAAAGCACAGGGAAAGAATGTATTCCTTATGGGCGGCGGAATTGGTGTTCCTCCGATTCTGGAACTGGCAAAGCAGATGAAATGTGAGAAGAAACAGATCGTTGCAGGATACCGCGACTGTCATACTTTCCTCAGGGAGGAGTTTGAGACAGCAGGAACACTCTATATTGCTACAGAGGATGGCAGTGTAGGAACAAAAGGCAATGTCATGGATGCTATCAGAGAAAATGGTCTAAATGCAGATATTATCTATGCATGCGGTCCTACTCTGATGCTCCGTGCGATCAAACAGTACGCAGAAGAAAATGAAATTGAATGCTATATTTCTCTGGAAGAACGTATGGCATGCGGGATTGGTGCCTGCCTTGCCTGTGTGTGCAAGTCCAAAGAGAAGGATACACACAGCAATGTGCATAACAAGAGAATCTGTAAGGATGGCCCGGTATTTCTTTCTACGGAGGTGGAAATCTGATGGATATGAGTGTAAATATTGCCGGCATAGAGTGGAAAAATCCGGTAACAGTGGCATCCGGAACTTTTGGTTCAGGAGCAGAATTTGCTGATTATGTAGATATTAATAAACTCGGAGCAGTAACAACCAAAGGTGTGGCCAATGTTCCATGGGCAGGAAATCCTACTCCGCGTGTAGCAGAAGTTTACGGTGGTATGATGAATGCTATCGGTCTGCAGAACCCTGGCATTGACCTTTTTTGTGAGAGAGACATTCCGTTTCTGAAGCAGTATGATACAAAGATCATTGTCAATGTATGTGGTCATGCACCGGAAGAATATCTGGCAGTGGTAGAACGTCTGGCAGACCAGCCAATCGATATGATGGAGATTAATATTTCTTGTCCGAACGTAAATGCAGGTTTCCTTGCATTTGGACAGGACGCACATCATGTAGAAGAACTCACAGCCCAGATTAAAAGGATTGCAAAACAGCCGGTGATCATGAAACTGACACCGAATGTTACAGATATCACAGAGATTGCAAAGGGAGCAGAAGCCGGTGGAGCAGATGCGGTATCTCTGATCAATACTCTGACAGGTATGAAAATCGATATCAACAGAAAAACATTTGCACTTGCAAACAAGACAGGCGGTGTTTCCGGACCAATCGTGAAGCCAATCGCAGTCCGCATGGTATATCAGGTAGCCCAGGCAGTAAACATTCCAATTATCGGTATGGGCGGAATTTCCTGCGCAGAGGATGCTATCGAGTTTATTCTTGCAGGAGCAAGCGCGGTATCTGTTGGTACAGCGAATTTCCATAATCCTGCAGTGACGATGGAGGTTATTGACGGAATCGAAGCATATATGAAGAAGAATGGATTTGATTCTGTTAAAGATATGGTTGGTATTGTAAAATAAAAATACTATTAAGTTCAAAAAACTTTATCGCGCAGATACGAATTGATTTTGGACTTAAAACCTTGGTATTATTAGATTAATTGCAATAAATACAGGAGGCAGAACATAAGATGGAACAGTATAAACAGGAATTTATTGAATTTATGGTAGACAGTGAAGTACTGAAATTTGGAGAATTTACTCTTAAAAGTGGAAGAAAGTCTCCATTTTTCATGAATGCAGGTGGATATGTAACAGGTTCTCAGTTAAAAAAACTTGGCGAATACTATGCACATGCGATTCACGACAAATATGGCGATGATTTTGACGTACTTTTCGGACCGGCATACAAGGGAATCCCGTTAAGTGTTGTAACAGCCATCGCATTCAGCGAATTATACGGAAAAGAAATTCGTTATTGCTCAGACCGCAAGGAAGAGAAAGACCATGGTGCAGACAAGGGAAGTTTCCTTGGAAGTAAATTAAAAGACGGTGATCGTGTAGTTATGATCGAGGATGTAACCACATCCGGTAAATCTATGGAAGAAACAGTACCAAAGGTAAAAGGTGCGGCAAATGTAGAAATCGTTGGTCTGATGGTTTCTCTTGACCGTATGGAAGTTGGAAAAGGCGGCGTGAAGTGCGCACTTGATGAAGTGCATGACCTCTATGGCTTTGAGACAAATGCGATTGTTACCATGCAGGAAGTAATTGAACATCTTTACAACAAAGAGTACAAAGGAAAAGTAATCATTGACGATACTCTTAAAGCTGCGATTGATGCATATTATGAGCAGTACGGTGCAAAATAAATGAATAAATGTGCTTTGGTCTGCGATACACAGGCCTGACATGAAGGTGAGGATGACTATGAACGAAAAAATATATAAAACCATGTCTTCCACAGGAGCATGCAGTCTGGCAGTCGGAATCATTGTACTGACAACAGGAATCGTAACAGGGATTATGATGATCGTAAGCGGTGCAAGACTGCTGAAAAAGAAATCAGATATATTGATATAAAAGACCGCATAAACCACATGGGGAAATTTTTCGAACTGTCTGTATCAGACCGGGAAATTGCTCTGTGTGGTTTTTCAGTCAGAAACAGGAGAAAACATTGAAGAAAGAAACAAAGCATATCATACGGACACTGGGAACGGTTCTGTTTATCCTGTATGTTCTGGCACTGATTTATTTCCTTTTCTTTTCAGAAGAATATGGAAGAGTAGCAATGGAAGAACGGGAATACAGGTATAATCTGATTCCGTTTGTTGAAATACGACGTTTTTGGGTGTATAGAAAACAGCTGGGATTTCTGGCGGTCTTTACAAATCTTTTTGGAAATGTGATAGGCTTTCTGCCCTTTGGATTTATACTGCCGGTTATTTTGGAGAGAATGAGAAGCGGATGGCTGATTATACTGGCAGGATTTGGACTTAGTGTTACAGTGGAAGTAATCCAGCTTATTACCAAAGTCGGATGTTTCGATGTAGATGACATGATACTTAATACAGCGGGGGCAGCGCTGGGATATCTGCTTTTTTTTATCTGCAATCACCTGAGGAGAAAGATTTATGGCAAAAAGATATAGATATGCATTTGCAAAGAAAAAGGAAGCGCAGAAGGGTAAGTTGTCGACCGGTCTGGCGGCAGCTTCCCTGCTTTTATTTGTGACTGCAGTTTTGCTGTCCTTTTTTTTGAAGGGAAAATTTGGATACATTGTAGGCGGTGTCAGTCTTTGTGCGATGTTGCTGTCTATATATGGATTCACAATGGGGCTTAAGAGTTTCTCGGAAGAAAACAGGACACATCGCACAAGCATGATTGGGTCTATTGCAAATGGAATAATAATGATTGGCTGGCTTGGGATTTTCCTGATGGGAATTTCAGGCTGAAAGACAAAAAGGAGGGGAATAATTTGGACGAATGGGTTATGGAACGATATGAACTGGCAAAAGAAAGAATTGCCCAGATACCGCAGGAAACGATCGTGGAAGAGCCATATCGTGATTTTTTTGTAAAAGAAGCTGCGTTTTTACAGCAGATCATCACTGTAATGGATAATGGAACGCAGGGAAAAAACTTTGTAGAACTGAAAGTGCAGAATCATGAATTATACCAGGATATCCTGCCACAGAATTATGAGAATTCTTATGGAAATCCGGCCTATGCACAGAAGATGCTGGGAGAATACGGAAAGGTATTTACATTCCTGTATACAGAACTTCATGGTGGGATTGCCTATGCTTTTGAAAAGAAAGCATGGGATCTTACGGTTATACTGGAACTGTTTCTGGAAATCTATTCCGCATTTGCGCAGGAGGAAATTCCTACTGAGAAACAGGTGAAGGAGATTCTTGTCTCTTATGTAAATGATTATTGCCAGGATATGGTAGAAGAGCGTATCAGAGAAGCGATTGATCCTGAAAATAACTTCATAGTGAAATTAATCATGGAATCTGATCTGAATGATTTAAGCTATTTGTATCAGTCAGGTGAGTATGTTTCAGAGAATGAGCTGAAAACAGCGGAGTTTATGAATTCCCTTTCTCAGAAAGAAATTGATGATATGGCACGTACCTATACAGAAGGATACCGTATCGGCTTTATTACAGGAAGAAAAGATATTACCAGGAAAAAGACCGTTAATATCCGCTATCATCTGGGGTTTGAGCGTATGGTAAAAGCTGCTATCTGTCAGTTTGAAGAGATGGGACTTAAAACAGTGATCTATCGTCATGCACTTCATGCAGTAAACAGACGTAACCAGTTCAGAAGTGGATTTACAGGTGGAATTGCGAACCCACAGTTTGATTACGACCACAGACAGGACTGTGCGTTATTTATGGATTCTGATTTCGTGAAACGCAAACTTCGCGCAATGCAGACATCCTATGATGAATATGCAGAACTGGCAGCGGTACATGGTGGACCGGCGGTAATCGAGACATTTGGTGAAATTCCATTTTCACCGGTAAGCAAACCAGAGAGCTGGACTTTTACAGAGGCACAGCAGAAACAGCAGCTGGAACTGGATAATGAATCCAGCCAGATCACAAACCGCTATATCAAAGGTGATGAGAGAAGTTTTACGATTATTGCATATCCGGTGCCTGAAATCGGAGAAAATTTCCCTGAGATTTTCCGTGAGATCGTGAAAATCAATACACTGGATTACAAAAAATATCAGAAGATCCAGCAGACGATCATTGATACTCTTGACACCTGTGAATGGATAGAAATCAAGGGAAGGGGAGAGAATGAGACAGATCTGCTCATTCATCTTCATACCTTGACAGATCCGAAGACACAGACAAATTTCGAAAACTGCGTGGCGGATGTGAATATTCCGTTAGGTGAGGTGTTCACTTCTCCTGTGCTTGCAGGAACCGGCGGAATGCTTCATGTTTCCAAGGTATATCTGAATGGATTGCAGTTCAGGGATTTGAAACTGGTATTTGACTGCGGACAGGTTATTGACTACAGCTGCTCCAATTTTGAGACAGAGGAAGAGAACCGCAAATATATCGAGGATAACATCCTGTTCCATCATCCGAAGATTGCAATGGGAGAATTTGCAATCGGAACGAATACGACAGCTTATGTGGCCGCACACAAATATGACATCGCGGATAAACTTCCGATTCTTATCGCAGAGAAGATGGGACCGCATTTTGCGGTAGGAGATACCTGCTACAGCTGGGAAGAGGATACTCCGGTTTATAATCCTGATGGAAAAGAAATCATTGCAAGAGACAATGAGATTTCTGAGATGAGAAAAGATGATGTCAGCCTTGCTTATTATGGATGCCACACAGATATCACGATCCCGTATGATGAACTGGGAAGTATCCGCACTATTGATGATGAGGGTGAAATGACAGCAATCATTGAAGATGGAAGATTTGTACTGCCGGGAACAGAAGCACTCAATGAACCGTTTGGGGATGAATAATAGTCAATAAAAAAATTATTAGTTCATCAAAATATTTCTTTGCTCCAATATTATTGACAGAAAAAGGGAATCTTAGTAGAATCTACGGTTAGAGAGGGTTTTGAAAAAATCTTTTCTAACCGTACTTTTTTTATCAATAAGAATAAAATGTGAGTCTCCGGCGGGTATAACCATATCTGTCAGAGGATACTTGAGAAGAAAAGGAGAATAATCATGGCAAAAGTAGGAATTGTGATGGGCAGCGACTCAGATATGCCGATCATGAGCAAAGCAGCAGACATTCTGGAGAAACTGGGAATTGATTATGAGATGAAGATCATTTCCGCACACAGGGAACCGGATGTCTTTTTTGAATACGCAAAAACAGCAGAAGAAAAAGGCTTTAAAGTAATTATTGCAGGTGCCGGAATGGCAGCACATCTGCCAGGAATGTGCGCGGCAATCTTCCCGATGCCGGTTATCGGAATTCCTATGCACACAACTTCCCTTGGAGGAAGAGATTCCCTTTATTCCATCGTACAGATGCCATCAGGAATCCCGGTTGCAACAGTAGCTATCAACGGCGGTGCAAACGCAGGACTTCTGGCAGCTAAGATCCTTGCAACCTCAGACGCAGAACTTCTTGCAAAGTTAAAAGCATACAGCCAGGAATTAAAAGAGCAGGTAGAAGTAAAAGACGCAAGACTGCAGGAAGTTGGATATAAAAATTACTAAAAAATAATTACTATACACGAAGTGAACGGTAATAGAAAACAATCTGAAATTGAGAGTAAAAGACGGAGGATAATTATGGATTACAAGACCGCTGGAGTAGATATTGAAGCAGGATATAAATCAGTAGAGCTGATGAAGGAACATGTAAAGAGAACCATGCGCGAAGAGGTGCTCGGAGGCCTGGGCGGATTTTCCGGAGCATTTTCCCTTGCTAAGATCAAAGAAATGGAAGAGCCGGTACTCTTATCCGGTACAGACGGATGTGGAACAAAGGTAAAACTTGCGATGGTCATGGACAAACATGATACCATCGGAATTGATGCAGTTGCCATGTGTGTCAATGATATCGCATGTGCAGGCGGAGAACCATTATTCTTCCTTGACTATATTGCATGTGGAAAGAACTATCCGGAGAAAATCGCGGCTATTGTAGGCGGTGTGGCTGAAGGATGTGTACAGTCTGATGCAGCTCTCATCGGTGGTGAGACAGCAGAACATCCGGGATTAATGCCGGAAGATGAATATGACCTGGCTGGTTTTGCAGTAGGTGTCTGCGATAAGAAAGATATGATCACAGGAGAAGATTTAAAAGCCGGAGATGTCCTGATCGGTATGGCTTCCACTGGCGTTCACAGCAACGGTTTCTCACTTGTCCGTAAAGTATTTGATATGACAAAAGAATCCCTTGATACTTACTATGATGAACTTGGAACAACACTTGGTGAAGCTCTTCTTGCCCCGACAAGAATCTATGTAAAAGCATTAAAGAGCATCAAAAATGCAGGTGTCCGCGTACATGCATGCAGCCATATCACAGGTGGCGGTTTCTATGAAAACATTCCGCGTATGCTCAAAGATGGTACACGTGCAGTAGTAGAGAAGAACAGCTATCCGGTACTTCCAATCTTCAAACTTCTTGCAGAGAAAGGTAACATTGAAGAACAGATGATGTACAACACCTACAACATGGGACTCGGAATGGTTCTTGCCGTAGATGCAGCAGATGTTGATAAAACAATGGAAGCAATTAAAGCAGCAGGCGATACTCCATATGTAGTCGGACGTATCGAAGCAGGTGAAAAAGGAGTGACTTTATGTTAAAAGTCGGTGTACTGGTTTCAGGAGGCGGCACAAATCTGCAGGCCATCCTGGATGCCATTGACAGTGGAAAGATCACAAATGCAGAAATATCTCTGGTCATCAGCAACAATCCAAATGCCTATGCTCTGGAGAGGGCGAAGAACCATAACATAGAAGCCGTATGTATTTCTCCGAAACAGTATGAAAGCAGAGAAGAATTTCACAAAGTACTTCTGGAAAAGCTGAAAGAGAGTGGCGTGGAGCTTATCGTTCTGGCAGGATTCCTCGTAGCAATTCCGCCGATGATCGTGGAAGCATATCCAAATAAGATCATTAATATCCATCCGTCACTGATTCCGTCTTTCTGCGGAGTTGGTTATTACGGACTTCATGTGCATGAGAAAGCGTTAGCAAGAGGGGTTCGTGTTACAGGCGCTACGGTACATTTCGTTGATACTGGCACAGATACCGGTCCGATTATTCTTCAGAAAGCAGTGAAGATTAAATCTGATGACACTCCGGAAGTTCTCCAGAGACGTGTCATGGAGAAAGCAGAGTGGAAAATCCTTCCTAAGGCAATCAATCTCATTGCCAATGGCAAGGTGAAGGTTGTGGATGGAAGAGTGGAAATAGAAGAATACGATACGGAAGAGTAGATACAAAAAGGAGCGGCAAGATAAAATGAAAGTCTTAATTGTAGGCAGCGGCGGCAGAGAACATGCGATTGCATGGAGTGTTTCAAAAAGCCCGAAAGTAGATAAAATTTATTGTGCACCTGGAAATGCAGGAATCGCAGAGCTTGCAGAATGTGTAGATATCGGTGCAATGGAATTTGAGAAACTTGCTGATTTTGCACAGGAAAAAGAAATCGATCTTACGATCATTGGCATGGATGATCCGCTGGTCGGTGGTGTCGTAGATGTATTTGAGTCCCGCGGTCTGAAAGTATTCGGACCAAGAAAGAACGCTGCAATTCTTGAGGGATCTAAAGCTTTCTCAAAAGATTTAATGAAGAAATACAATATCCCGACAGCAGCATATGAGAATTTCGATGATCCTGAGAAAGCACTGGAATATCTCCGTACAGAAGCGAAATTTCCGATCGTTCTGAAAGCAGATGGTCTTGCACTTGGCAAAGGTGTACTGATCTGTAATGATCTGAAAGAAGCAGAAGACGGTGTAAAAGAGATCATGGAGGATAAGAAATTCGGAAATGCCGGAAATACAATGGTCATTGAGGAATTTATGACAGGACGTGAAGTTTCTGTTTTATCTTTCGTAGATGGAAAAACAATCCGCACCATGACTTCTGCACAGGATCACAAACGTGCCCAGGACGGAGATCAGGGACTTAACACCGGCGGAATGGGAACATTTTCACCAAGTCCGTTCTATACAGAAGAAGTGGATGAATTCTGCAAAAAATATGTATATCAGCCGACAGTAGATGCAATGGCAGCAGAAGGACGTCCGTTCAAAGGAATCATTTTCTTTGGCCTTATGCTTACCGCAGATGGCCCGAAAGTACTGGAATATAATGCACGCTTCGGAGATCCGGAAGCACAGGTAGTCCTGCCACGTATGAAGAATGATATCATTGAAGTAATGGAAGCGTGCGTAAATGGAACACTGGACCAGGTAGACCTTCAGTTCGAGGATAATGCAGCAGTGTGCGTAGTACTTGCAAGTGATGGATATCCTGTAAAATATGAAAAAGGTATCCCAATGTACGGATTTGAAAATTTCAAAGGCAAAGACGGATATTACTGCTTCCACGCAGGAACCAAACTGAAAGACGGCCAGATCGTTACTAACGGCGGTCGTGTTCTGGGAATCACTGCGACAGGCAAAGATTTAAAAGAAGCAAGAAAGAATGCATATGAAGCTACAGAGTGGATTACATTCGCAAATAAATATATGCGCCATGATATTGGAAAAGCAATTGATGAAGCGTAAAAATATTGATGATTAGTAACTATTCAGCGGTCTACTATCCCGCGAGGTACTGAACAGTTACGATGATTAAAAATAAACAGGAGACAAGACTGGGAGAAAAGTCCTATTCTTGTCTCCTATTTTATAGTCAGCAGATACTTCTTCTGTCCAGAAGTGTTTTCAATATGGTATTTCCTCAAAGAACGATAGAATCCACATAAATATTTTTGCATAAATAATACGAGCGATTTCCTTTACTTTTCATGCAATCTGTTATAAAATAGAAAAGTGCTGTAAAGCAAAGTTACAGATTGAGATGAATTGTAACGTAGCAGAAACAGCGAGGAGAAAGTTACTGTTCAGCATATGCGCAGTAATGGGAGAAATATTATGAACAGGAAAAGTCAGAAAGAGATTCAGGTGACGACACATATGGTGCGCCAGTTTCTACAGGAGAATGAAGATACCGGTTATCGGGATTTTCACAGCAATCTTCTGCCGGGTGTGGATAATGTTATGGGAATCAGACTTCCGGTGTTGCGAAAATTTGCAAAGCAGCTTTCTGGTATGGACTGGCAGGAATGGTTTGAACAGGCAGATGATCAGTGGTATGAAGAAACGATGCTTCGTGGACTGGTGAGCGCTTACGCAAAGATGGAATGCAAAGAACGCTTAACATATGTGGCAAAATTTGTGCCGGACATTAATAACTGGGCAGTGTGCGACTGTTTTTGCAGTACATTAAAAGATGCAGATAAATACCAGACGGAATACTGGGATTTTATTGAACCGTATTTTACTTCGGATAAAGAATACGAAGCAAGATTTGCGGCAGTCATGCTTCTGGGACATTTTGTGAAGCGTGAATATTTGAAAGAGAGTATCAAACGTCTGGAGAGTATCACTCAGCAGGGCTATTATGCAAAGATGGCAGTGGCGTGGGCAGTATCTGTATATTTTGCGGCATTTCCGGATGAGATGCTGGCATACTTGCAGGATGGTCACAAACTGGATGAATTTACATATAAGAAATCACTACAGAAGATCACAGAGTCTTATCGTGTTGATAAGGAAATGAAAAAGATCATAAAAGAAATGAGACAGAGAGGATAAAATAATGGGAATCAGCAAAGAAGAAGCAATCAAGGAATTACAGAACAGAGAGACAGTATTTGTTGCATACTCACAGGCTACCAAACTGCCATATGTGAAATGTGACGAAGAGACTTATAATGACCAGGCATGGATTTTTTCCACAGAAGAGGGAATCAAGGAATTCGGCAAAAAGATGATTGAAGATAAGATTCTTCTTATGGGAATGAGATTTTCCAAGAAAGATTATCCAAGATTATATGGTACTTTTTATGCCATTGGTGTTAACACTGTTGTATGGGTAGACGGTGAAGATAAGATTGAGATTGATCTTCCTGATATTGCAAAACAGGCTGACATGAGCAAAATTGAGCCGGCCAAGAGACCACTTCTCAATCCGACACTTGAACTTTCCGGTATTTATTTTGTACAGGAACTTCGCCGTCCGGTAGAGAAAGATCAGCATGGAAATATCCGTGAACTTGAGGAAGAGCTGATCGTGAACCTTAAAAAATCAGAATATCTGGTTGCCATGAATGTGGATCCGGAAGATCCGAAGAAGATCAACATTCCATATCTGAAGAATAAAAAAGGTGACATTCTTCAGCCGGTATTTACTGATGTCATGGAACTTGAGAAATTTACCAAAGGTCAGAAACTCCGTATTGCAAAAGTACCATTTGCAAAACTTCCGGAACTGATGATTGACAAGGCAATGGCTTATGCAGTTAATCCATTAGGATTCAACCTTATTCTGAATAAAGAACAGTTGAACAAGATTATTGGGTTAAAGTAATCTGAGCTGGACATTTGATCGCGTTACAGAGTGAAGACTAACTCTGGTATGTTTGAGAAGACTGGAAAATAGTAACATGAAATAAAAAAGGTGTAGATTATGTAAAAAAATGCATAATATACACCTTTTTATGTTACAAAATTTATCCTTTCCAAAACCTTACAGATATGATTGCAAAAAATGTTGGTTTGTGCTAGGATATGTGTAACACAAAAAAGGAGAAAAATCCATATGATGATTGAAATAGATTTCAGCAGTGATGAAGCCATTTACATCCAGCTGACCAATCAGATTATCATGGGAATTGCCACGTCAAGGCTGCAGGAAGGTGATGCTTTACCATCCGTAAGGCAGCTTGCAGATACAGTAGGAATTAATATGCACACAGTAAATAAAGCATATTCACTGTTAAGGCAGGAGGGATTTGTAACTATCGACCGCAGACGTGGTGCAGTGATTTCCATTGATGTAAATAAACGTAAAGCGTTAGAAGAACTGAAACAGAATCTCATGGTGGCTCTTGCGAAAGGATGCTGTAAGAGTGTGACCAGAGAGGAAGTACATCAGCTTATCGACGAAATTTTTGATGACTATAATAAAGACAGATAGGAGACGACATGGAGAGACAATTTACCAGACAGGCAGAGAATGCCCTTAAACTGGCAAAGACGACAGCGAAGTCTTGTGGACACGGGTATATCGGAACAGAACATCTTCTGGCAGGTCTTTTAAAGGAACCGGAGGGTACTGCGGGAAAAGTACTGCAGGAATTTAATGTAGAAGAAGAAAAGCTTATGGAGCTGATCAGCCAGCTGATTGCTCCGGCACAGGGAGATACTGTTGTAGAAGAAAAGGATCCGCAGTATAGCCCGAGATCAAAGAGAATCATTGAGCAGGCGCAGGAAGATGCAGAGAGCATGGAATGCGTCTGCGGAACAGAACATCTGTTGCTTGCACTTCTGAAAGAGACAGACTGCGTAGCTACCAGACTGTTGTTTACAATGGGAGTAAATATCCAGAAACTTTTTGCAGCGATTCTGACAGCGATGGGATTTGATAATGATACGATTGCAGAGGAATTTCAGTATGCAAAGAATGCAAGAAATAAAAAGATGACAAGCACCCCTACTCTGGATCAATACAGCCGCGATCTGACACAGCTTGCCGCAGAAGGAAAGCTTGACCCAGTAGTAGGACGTGATAAAGAGATTACCAGACTTATCCAGATTCTGAGCAGAAGAACTAAGAACAATCCATGTCTGGTTGGTGAGCCGGGAGTTGGTAAAACAGCTATCGTTGAAGGGCTTGCTCAGCGTATTGTCATGGGAATGGTTCCTGATACAGTGAAAGATAAACGTCTTGTTGTTCTGGATCTTTCCGGTATGGTTGCGGGAAGCAAGTACAGAGGTGAATTTGAGGAACGTATCAAGAATGTGATTCAGGAAGTGAAGGAACATCAGGGAATTCTTCTGTTTATTGATGAAATCCATACCATTATCGGGGCTGGAGGAGCTGAGGGTGCGCTGGATGCATCAAATATTCTGAAACCATCTCTGTCCAGAGGTGAGATACAGCTTATCGGAGCAACGACTCTTGAGGAATACCGTAAACATATTGAGAAAGATGCGGCACTGGAACGAAGATTTCAGCCGGTAACAGTGGAAGAACCATCAGCAGAAGAGACAATAGAGATTCTTAAGGGACTTCGCCCATATTATGAGAAACACCATGGAGTGAAGATCGAAGATGAGGCCCTTGAGGTAGCAGTGAAAATGTCTCAGAGATATATCAATGACCGTTTTCTTCCGGATAAGGCTATCGATATCATTGATGAGTCAGCATCCAAGGTCCAGCTTGCAGGTTATCAGTCAGCACCGGAACTGGAAGCATATGAAATGGAACTTAACGAGCTTCGCGAGGAAAAAGAGCAGGCAGTTAAGACGGCAGATATTGAACGTGCCAGAAAAGCGCAGACCCGCCAGAACGAAGTAGAAGCCGAGATGGAGAAAATCCGTATTAAGACAGAGCGCAGAAATAAGAGAAAGAAACTGGTCGTAAATGAAGCTGCTGTCGCAGAAACTATTTCTGACTGGACGAAAATACCGCTTCAGCGTCTGACAGAAGGAGAAACCAAACGTCTTGCACGTCTTGAAAAAGAGCTTCATAAACGAGTGATTGGACAAGATGAAGCAGTAAAAGCTGTTGCACAGGCGGTGAAGCGAGGAAGAGTAGGACTTAAAGATCCGAACCGTCCGATTGGTTCATTCCTTTTCCTTGGACCGACAGGTGTTGGTAAGACAGAGCTTTCCAAAGCTCTTGCAGAGGCAGTATTTGGCAGTGAGCAGGCAATGATCAGGGTTGACATGTCTGAATATATGGAGAAACACAGCGTCTCCAAACTGATTGGATCTCCTCCGGGATATGTAGGCTATGAAGAGGGTGGACAGCTCAGCGAGAAAGTCCGCAGAAATCCATATAGTGTACTGCTTTTTGATGAAATTGAGAAAGCTCATCCGGATGTATTTAACATTCTTCTTCAGGTATTGGATGATGGCCATATCACAGATGCACAGGGTAGAAAGGTAGACTTTAAACAGACGATTATTATCATGACATCTAATGCAGGTGCGCAGGCAATCATGGAGCCGAAACGTCTGGGATTCATGTCAAATAATGATGAGAAGAAGGACTATGAACGGATGAAAGGCGGTGTAATGGAAGAAGTACGCCGTATCTTCAAACCAGAATTCCTCAACCGAATTGATGATATCATGGTATTCCATGTATTAAATAAAGAAGATATCCGTAAGATCGTAACTCTGCTTCTTAAGACATTGGAGAAACGATGCGCAGAGCAGATGGATATTCAGCTTACTGTAACAAATGCAGTGAAAGATTTTATTGCAGATAAAGGTTCTGACAACAAATACGGTGCCCGTCCGCTTCGCCGCGCAATCCAGAGCAGAATCGAGGATGCACTTGCGAATGAGATTCTGGAAGGCAAAGTTAAACACGGAGACCACGTACAGGTGAAACTTCATAAGAATGAGATTATGTTTGAAGTGAAGTAGTACGATACTTACGAATTGCTCCGCTGCGAGGCAGCTTTCGCAATTCTGCAAACATTCGGAATCCGCAGATTTACTACGTAAATCGCTACTTCCTCATGCTTGGCGGGTTGCAAGATCAAACGCCTTTTGATTTTGCAACCCTGGTATCTGGAATTGTGAAATTAGTATAAAAAAACCAGTGAGCCACTGGTCAAAAAGGTGAATTTATTATATAATAACCACATAAAATGTCGGGAAAGGTACAGTGATGATGAAAACTGTATCAATGCCGGTGAATAAAACGGCGGGGACGGCAAACAAAAGAGTCTTAGGAGGACATAGGGAAATGGCAGTAGTAAAAGAATTAATCCGCACAGAAGAGAATGGAGCAATCAGCTTTGGTGATTATGAGCTTGCACAGAAATCTAAATTATCAGATTACCAGCATCAGGGCGATATGTATAAAGTAAAAACTTTTAAGGAGATTACCAAGCTCGAGAGAAACGGAATGTTCGTTTACGAATCAGTTCCGGGAACAGCAGTGTTTAACCTTACACAGAGTGAAGCGCAGATGGACTTCCATGTAGAAGGACCGGAAGATGCACAGATCACAGTAGAGATGGAACCGGACACAGAGTATGAAGTATTTATCGAGCAGGCAAGCACTGGCAAGATGAAGACAAACCTTGGCGGTAAACTTTCCTTTAGTGTAGAACTTGGAAATGCTGCAAGAGTAGAAGTAAAAATTGTAAAATGCTAAAAAATAAAAAGACAGTATATTTTTGCCAGGAGTGCGGATATGAATCTGCGAAATGGATGGGGCAGTGCCCGGGATGCAAGTCATGGAACACCTTTGTGGAAGAGACAGTTTCCACTAAGAAATCCTCATCTTCTGGCATAACGAAATCATCAGAGAAAAGACAGGAACCGGTAATCCTTAAGGATATCAGCCTGTCTGAGGATGAACGACAGACAACTAAAATTGGTGAACTTGACAGGGTGCTGGGCGGCGGTATCGTCCCCGGCTCCCTTGTTTTAGTGGGCGGGGATCCTGGAATCGGTAAATCAACACTGCTTTTACAGGTGTGCAGAAATCTTGCAGAGAAGCAGGTTTCTGTTCTCTATATTTCCGGGGAGGAATCTCTGAGACAGATTAAACTCAGGGCGAACAGAATCGGACAGTTTAATGATAAAATGCAGCTTTTATGCGAGACAAACCTGGAAGTAATCCGCGAGGTGATCGAGCGTAAGAAACCGGATGTAGTGGTAATCGACTCGATTCAGACGATGTTTCATGAAGATGTAAGTTCAGCGCCGGGAAGTGTTTCTCAGGTGCGGGAATCTACCAATATTCTGATGCAGATCGCGAAAGGAATGGGTGTCTCCATTTTTATCGTTGGACATGTGACGAAAGAGGGAAACGTGGCAGGACCGAGAGTTTTGGAACACATGGTAGATACCGTGTTGTATTTCGAAGGGGATCGTCATGCCTCTTATCGTATTCTGCGTGCTGTTAAGAATCGTTTTGGCTCTACCAATGAAATTGGTGTGTTTGAGATGTGCAATACAGGGCTGGAAGAAGTGAAGAATCCATCAGAATTTTTGTTGAATGGCAGACCGGAGGATGCTTCAGGCTCTGTTGTGGCATGTTCAATGGAAGGAACTCGTCCGATTTTAGTGGAGATTCAGGCACTTGTTTGCCAGAGTAATTTTGGAATTCCGCGAAGAACTGCGGTGGGAACCGATTTTAACAGAGTGAATCTTCTTATGGCAGTGCTTGAAAAAAAGGTTGGAATTCATCTGGCTTCGTCGGATGCTTATGTAAATATTGCGGGTGGAATGAAGATGACAGAACCGGCGATCGATCTGGGAATCTGTCTTGCAATCGTTTCGAGTGCAAAGGATATTGTGATTCCGGATAATGTGATGGTATTTGGCGAAATTGGTCTGAGTGGAGAGATTCGTGCTGTCAGTATGGCAGGGCAGCGTGTGCAGGAAGCTAAGAAACTGGGGTTTGAGACAGTGATGCTTCCGGAAGTATGTAAATCTTCGGTTGGTAAGATAGATGGAATTAATCTGGTTTATGTGTCGCAGATTCGTGATGCGATCAGTTATATTATGAGAAAATAAATCATTGTCCAATGTGTCGTAAAGCTCCATGTTTTGAATATAGGGAGCTTCAAGGCGCGAAAGAATGATTGAGGAAAGGGTCAGGAGTTATGACGGGCAAAATTGATACAGTAATATTTGATATGGATGGAGTGATTTTTGACTCTGAAACACTTGTGCTTCATTCGTGGAAAGAGGTAGCGGAACGTCATGGAATTGAGAATGTTGAGGCAGCATGCCATGAGTGTCTGGGTACGAATAGTGTTGTGAGCAAGGAGATTTTTCTGAAGCATTATGGTCAGGATTTTCCTTATGAAGAGTATAAAGCGGAGATGGCAGAAGTGTTTTTCAGCCATGCTTCTGGTGGCAGACTGGCTAAGAAGCCGGGGGTTGAGGAGCTTTTAAAGTATCTTAAGGAGAATGGATTTAAGATTGGACTTGCCAGCTCAACGCAGGAGGCGACGGTGCGCAGACAGATTTCTGAGGGTGGACTGCTTGTATATTTTGATCAGATTATTGGTGGAGATATGGTGAAACGCAGTAAACCGGAGCCGGATATTTTTCTGGAGGCGTGTAGAAAACTTGGTTCTAAAGCTGAAAATTGTTATGTGATTGAGGATTCTTATAATGGAATCAGAGCGGCGCATGCGGCGGGGATGCATCCGATTATGGTGCCGGATCTGAAGGAGCCGACGGAGGAGATGAGGGTGTTAGCGGAGAAAATATTGAGGTCGTTGTATGAAGTTAAAGAGTATATACGATAAAACACATCTAAGGAAATGGAAGATGCTTTTAGACAGGCGAGAATAGAAAAGCCATATAAAAAAGAGGCAATTACGCTTTATGTCTCGTTGGATACGATTGAGAAGGCAAGAAGTCTTGGGACAGATTATATTTCGATTTTGGAAAATGTATTAGACAAGGCTATGAAAGAGTATAAGGTTTCATAAAGAGGGACGCCAAGCCCGCCAGATCATTCCTGTCGGCTCGGTTTCGGGACTTAAGAAAAGCTAAGCCTCGGGAAATCCGCTAAAAGCATTCGCAGATAACTCAAACTCGCTGCGCTCAGACAG
>ERZ791899.65-NODE-65-length-140791-cov-17.267586_pt1 | contig 140791 bp, 131 predicted proteins | sample MGYA00510151_ERZ791899 | MGnify/ENA primary metagenome ERZ791899 (study PRJEB30046, sample SAMN00792118) | human gut metagenome | study: EMG produced TPA metagenomics assembly of the A metagenome-wide association study of gut microbiota in type 2...
TTGCTTCTTCCGGGGTAATCTCACCAGGGCGGAAGGACTGGCGCACATGATAGGCAATCACATCATCTGTACCACGCACTCGTCCGGTAGCGGCAATGTACTGCCGCTTTGCCAGAAGGAACTCCGCATCCGCAGTCCGGCTGTCACACGCATAGCCGGTAATGAGCCTGCCGTTATCTGTTTTCTTTGGATTGGCCACATAGTCGATGATGTCACTAATCGCCCGACTTTCTGTGCGGCCTTTGCCGACATGAAGCGGCATGATTCTTGTGGTTGCCATAATGCTTCCTCCTCTCCAAACACAAAAGCTGCCACCCAACGAATCTTTATCGTCGAAGTGACAGCTTTCTGTCATTATGCACACCTTTGTAATGGTGCTTTTATGTTCTTTTACTATTCAAAAATTCAACCAGCTCATAGACTGTCGTTACCGGATTACTGTCTCGGCAGATCACAGCAACCTGATCTCTGGTTAATCTCTCCACTCGTTCTTTTGCGTACTGAATAGCTTCTGGCTGATGTTCCTGCAATTCTTCAAAAACATCCACACTTTTTCCGTAATTTTCCAAATATCCTTTGTTTTTCAAGATGTCAATTACCGTAGCGGAATCTTTCAAATATCCATTCCGTTTTTCAAAATGGAGCAGATACCAATATTCAAATGCCGGATTGGAATATGCGATTTTGTACCCATGCTTCTCCGAATAGGAAATTGCAGCTTGAAGCTCAGAGTCTTTATTATCATCACAGTCAAATACACACCAAAGCTGATCTCCGTCTTTCGGATAATAATCTGCTTGAGAGATCAGAGATTTTGCGTGTTTCACCAAATGTTCCGCCGCTTTATGTTTTGATGGAATTGGGATAATATCCACCAGGCAATTTCGTGAACGAAAATGTTTGAAATAAAGTGTCTCTGTTTCTTTTCCTTCGCAGATGATATAAACAATCGGTTTACGCTTCCGCCGCTTAACTTTGTTCGGATCATACTCTTTTCGCATCTTGCTCATCAGGCGTCACCTCCGATAAAAGGGATTGCACCAAATCGTCCCTGAAGATAACCCTTACGCACATTTTCTCCTTTTCTTGGAGAGAAAGATGCCAACGAGTAAAGCTCTGTTGCACAAGTCTCATCGTTTTTTTCAGCAAACCAAATCTGATCTCTACGGAAGAAATTCAAGTCAAGCAGCATTGCATCGTGTGTTGTAAAAATCAGCTGCGCTCCCTTTGTATTGACAGCCTTATCCTGCACCATTTCAATCAGCCTTCTGGTTAAAAGAGGATGCAGACTATCTTCAATTTCATCAACAACTAAAAGTGCGCCGTTTTCAAGTGCCTGCAACCATCCTCCGATGCGGGCAAAAAAGTGTTGTGTACCGACAGATTCCTGCTCCATTAAAAGCTGAAAGTATTCTGTTGTACCTTCCTCGTTAATAATTCGATGTGTTGTCGTAATAACCGGTATTTTACCAGAGGTATTCTTGATTGTAACATCGGTGATTCCAAGATCGGCAAGCATCAATTCTTTTAAGATTCGAGCTTTCTTATCATCACCGCTGACAATCTGGGCAACAGTTTCTGAGGTAGCTGGCTCTTCATCCATCAGGAATGTCAACTTTTCCAGGAACAACTGATAAGCATTTTCCGTCTGAGGCAGATTCCAGTCATTAGAGGACACCAGATAGAGCTTATTGTCCGGTGTTCGGTTACTCAGAGTAACCTGCTCATTTACATTTTCCCGGAACTCATACACTCCATTTTCTCTTGAAAAAATTAAGGCTTCACGGCCATTCGGCCAATGGTAAAGATACTCTTTGTAAATCTTCTTTGCATCAAAAGAAAAACCGTACGTGTAACGAACTCCCTGAAAAATAAATACCATTTCAAAAGAAGTCGGAACCTTTGTTCCTCCAAACGGCTCCCACGGCAACTTTTGTCCCTTAGAAACTTTTGCAGCATTTCCCACAACCATTTCTTTCATCGTCATCATTGCATGTAATACGTTACTTTTTCCGGCTGCATTTGCACCGTAAATTGCAAGTACGGGCAGCAATGCCTTCTTTTCATCTGGACGAAGCAGATACTCATCAAATGACTTATCCTTAGAGGCCGCAAAACTGATCACGGTACTGTTTTTTATTGACCTGTGATTTTCCACTGTAAACTGAATCAGCATAATTGAATACCTCCATTCTCAGTATTCGTATTTTCAGTCACTATTATAACAGTTAAAAATGCCTTGGTCAATATTTACGGATTGTTTTTGCAGTTTTTCTGCGAAATTTATAAATAAATTCTTTCTCAGCCATTTTTCGCAAAATATTTATCACCATTGCTGAATTGGAATCCGAGCTTCCAGTTTGCAAGTTTTAGTTCTGATTTAGCTAATCGCTTGCATAAGTAAATTCTGGCAAATCAAAATATCATGATTTTTATGGAAGTTAGTTTTGCAAAGTTCTTCAAAACTGGAATTTACTATTAGAAACAAGTTGTTTTATGCTTCATATGCTGATATTCTTTTTTTGAGATCTTAATCCTCTGAAAAAAGAGTCACGTTAAGCGGAGGTCGAATTTTATTTCTTTTTTCGCAAGATTAAATTCCACCCCTCATTCGGTTCAGTATTTCTTCCGAATGGCGCTACGTTTCTTATTTTTTCAGTAATAGAGGTGTAAGGTTAATCTCGTTAGCGGGAATGGATTTTATTCCTAACCATACAACCAGTCAAATATTTCTGTAACTGACTTGGCGGTATTGTTATCACGGATAAAAGCAAGCATTGTCCTATATTTAACCACTAAAAATTGGGTGAAAAAGGCTCTCGTTTGGTCAAATGAGGTCAAACTATATCAGCCCGTTTAGGTATAAGAAAACCCCGGAAAGCCTTGATTTTCCGGGGTTTTTGAACCATTTTGATATAGTCTGAGCAGTCGATTATCTCTTGCTGAACTGCGGAGCACGACGAGCTGCTTTGAGACCGTATTTCTTACGCTCTTTCATACGTGGATCTCTTGTTAAGAATCCAGCAGCCTTAAGAGTAGGTCTGTACTCGTTATCTACCTGAAGGAGTGCACGGGAGATACCATGACGGATGGCACCGGCCTGTCCTGAGTATCCGCCGCCCTTTACGTTTACTAAAACGTCAAACTTGTCAACTGTCTCAGTTGCTACTAATGGCTGACGAACGATTACCTTTAAAGTCTCAAGACCTAAGTACTCGTCAATATCTCTTTTATTGATTGTGATCTTTCCTGTTCCAGGTACTAAATAAACTCTGGCAACAGATGATTTTCTTCTTCCTGTTCCGTAATACTTTGTATTAGCCAATGTTGTTTACCTCCTCTGATTAGAATGTTAAAGCTTCTGGCTTCTGAGCTGCATGCTTGTGATCTGGTCCTGCGTATACAAATAACTTTGTGTACATCTGACGTCCTAAAGGTCCCTTTGGAAGCATTCCCTTAACAGCGAACTCGATGACACGCTCCGGATGCTTGTTGAGCATTTCCTTAAGAGTTGTCTCCTTGATTCCTCCAACGTATCCTGAATGACGGTAGTATACCTTCTGATCTAACTTCTTACCAGTTACTTTGATCTTCTCAGCGTTCACAACGATTACGTAATCACCGGTATCAATGTGTGGTGTGAAGATTGGTTTATTCTTTCCTCTTAATACTTTAGCAACTTCTGATGCTAAACGTCCTAATGTCTTGCCTTTAGCGTCTACTACATACCACTTTCTGTCGATGGTAGCAGGACTTGCCATAAATGTTTTCATGGGTTTTCCTCCTTGATAGATATTCAAATCAATAAAATGCGAACAGTTTCAAGCCTCGTATGTCCGGACGCTGCTCTTTCCTGCTCTGCTTTTCTATATAGTTTAAATGCTCGCCGGGGCTTTTGGCTCACATTTACATACTATCACAGACTTATATATTATATTACCCGGGTCTTTTGTTGTCAAGCAGATTTCTCGTGTAAATCCCCATTTTTCCACCTTTATCCACAGGTTCTGTAAAAAATGCCATCTATATCCACAATCAAAATCTATTTTTTGACATATTCAACAAATCAACACAAAAATGATCCTATTCCGTGGTTTATTCGTACTCCAGTCCGATCATTGTCAGTCCGTGTGCAGGAGCCGTCGGTCCTGCCACACTCCGGTCACAGGCATCTAAAATCGTCTGCATCTCCTGTGGGGCAAACTCTCCCGCTCCCACCTTTATCAGTGTTCCTGCAATGATCCGCACCATATTATACAAGAACCCATTTCCCGTCACCCGGATCGTGATAATATCCGCTTCTTTCGTGACCGTACATGCATAGATCGTCCGTACGCTGGTTTTCGACTGTGCATTGACCGCACAGAAACTTTTAAAATCATGCTCGCCAACCAGATAATCCGCGGCCTCCTGCATTTTCTCCACATCCAGCGGATAATGATAAAAATATGTATCCAGCCGCCTGGTCGGCATGCGGAACCGCCGGTTTAGTATCCGGTACTCATAGGTCTTTCGGCTTCTGGAAAAACGTGGATGAAAGGTATCCGGCACTTCGCAGGAATCCTGCACCACGATATCTTCCGGCAGCCTCTGGTTTAATGCGTAGCTGATCTTCTCCGCCGGCATACGGGTATCCGTATCAAAAATACAGACGTTTCCCAGAGAATGTACCCCCGCGTCCGTGCGGCTTGCGCCGGTCACGCGGATGTCTTCCCCAAGAAGCGCCTGCAATGCTTCATTTAATTTCTGTTCAATGGTCACACCGTTGGGCTGAATCTGCCAGCCGCTATAGTTGGTTCCGTCATATGCGACGACCATTTTTACTCTCATATTTCTTAATCCTGTTCTGTCAAATTTCCTGTTTTCAGATGATTTATATGCTGCTGCCGGCGGTCACCGTCCTGCTACTGTGGCCAGTGCAACAGCACTCGTGCAACAATCACAAGCACAAGAAATGCAATCAATATCACATAGGCTTTGCGGTCTGTTCCCTGATAGCGCAGCGGTTTCATCTTTGTTCGTCCCTCTCCGCCACTGTAGCAGCGGGCTTCCATGGCCATGGCAAGGTCGTCCGCGCGACGGAACGCCGATACAAATAACGGAATAAGAAGCGGCACCATGCTTTTGGCTTTCTGGATCAGATTGCCGTCCTCAAAATCGGCACCACGCGCCATCTGTGCCTTCATGATCTTGTCCGTTTCCTCGATGAGAATCGGAATAAACCGCAGGGCAATGGACATCATCATCGCAATCGCATGCACCGGTATGTGAATCCGGTTCAGCGGAGACAATGCTTTTTCAAGTCCATCGGTCAGCTGGTTTGGCGTCGTGGTCAGTGTCATGAGAGACGTTCCAATGATCAGATAGATCAGCCGGATCGTCATAAGCACCGCATTCATAATACCTGTACTGGTCAGATGAAACGGTCCCCAGTGCCAGTACTCCGTACCGGTCGGTGTAAAGACCAGATTAAACACTGCCGTAATCAAAAGCAGCACCACAATGGCTTTTAACCCTTTTACGATATACGAAAACGGTACTTTTGAAATTTTGATCATAAAAATAAGCATACCGGTTATGATCGCAAATCCCAAAATGCCCCGGAACGTAAACAGCGCAATAATATATATCATTGTCGCAAATAATTTTACACGCGGGTCCAGTTTGTGTACGACAGAATCTGCCGGATAATACTGGCCCAGAGTAATATCTCTTAACATAAATTTCTCCTGTGCTCTGCAAACACTAAATGACGTTTTTCTCCCGAAGTGCCGACAGAATTGTCTGTGCTGCTTCTTTTGCCGTGGTTGCCTGTGTATCCACAGGAAGTCCCCGTTCCGCAAGTTCATGTACCAGATACGTCACCTGCGGCGCAGCAAGTCCTACCGCCTCAAGCTCCTTATAATGCGCAAACACCTGCTTCGGCAAAGCATCAAACATCACGGCACCGTGATTCATCACAATGATGCGATCCACATATTCCGCCACATCTTCCATACTGTGCGATACCAGAAGAATCGTGATTCCAAGTTCCCTGTGCATCTTAGAAACCAGTCCAAGGATTTCATCGCGTCCTGCCGGATCAAGTCCTGCTGTCGGCTCGTCCAGAATCAGCACATCCGGTTTCATTGCAAGTACTCCGGCGATTGCCACACGGCGCTTCTGTCCGCCGGACAGATCAAACGGCGGCTGATAAAATAACTCTTCCGGAAACCCGACGTTGCGCAGCGCTTCAAACGCCCGCAGTTCTACATCCCTGCGATCCAGTCCCTGATTCTTCGGTCCAAAACAGACATCCTCAAAACAGGTGGTCTCAAACAGCTGATGATCCGGATACTGGAAAACCAGCCCCACTTTGCTCCGCAGGGCTTTCATATCATACCCTTCATCATAGATGTCCTGCCCATCCACATAGATGCTTCCCGATGATGCCCGCAGCAGTCCGTTCAGCAGCTGAGTCAGAGTCGATTTTCCCGATCCCGTATGACCGATAATTCCGATAAATTCGCCCTGATGAATCTGCAGATTGACATCCTTTAATGCCTGAATCTCATAAGCAGTACCGTCGCTGTATGTGTAATTGATCTTGTCTAAAATGATTTCTGCCATCTTTTATCTCCTGCCTGTGCGCATATCTTTGTCTAGGCATTTGCCACGGACATAATCGCATCCACCAGTTCTTTCCTCGTAAGGATTCCCTGTGGAATCGGTACGCCCGCGCTGCGCAGTTCATCTGCCACAAGCGTTGCCTGCGGTACATCCAGACGATGTTCTTTCAGCTCGTCCACACGCGAAAAAATATCGCGCGGTGTACCGTCCATCACGATCTTTCCTTTCTCCATGACGTACACATAATCTGCGTCAACCACTTCTTCCATATAATGTGTAATAAGAATGATGGTAACGCCCTTTTTCTTATTCAGATCATGTGCGGTAGCAATAACCTCTTTGCGTCCGTTCGGATCAAGCATCGCTGTCGGCTCATCAAAGACAATGCATTTCGGTTCCATTGCCACAACACCGGCAATTGCAACACGCTGTTTCTGTCCACCGGAAAGTTTATTTGGAGAATGTTTGCGGTATTTTACCATATCCACAGCTTCTAAACTCTGATTGACACGCGTCCAGATTTCTTCTGTCGGCACCCCGATATTTTCGGGACCAAATCCCACATCTTCTTCTACCACACTGGCAATGATCTGATTGTCCGGATTCTGAAATACCATCCCGGCAGTTTTCCGGATCGGAATGGTATTGTCCTCATCGAGTACATCCATTCCATCCACCCAGATCACGCCTTCTGTCGGTGTCAGCAACGCATTGATATGTTTGGCAAGTGTCGACTTGCCCGATCCGTTGTGTCCGAGAATGGCAATGAACTGTCCCGCTTTTACATCCAGATTTACATGATCGAGTGCCGTCGTAATAGACTCAACATTGCCTTCCTCATCTCTGCGGAAAAATTCGTGTACAACATTTTTTGCTTTGATAATTCCCATTTTAATCGTCCCAGCTCAGTCTGTGAAGCTGTCCTTCCAGCTTCATATGGTCAAAATCGTTCTGGCGCAGTGCCTCATAAAGCACAATGGCAACAGAATTCGATAAGTTCAAAGAACGGGTTTCCCCGATCATCGGAATACGCACACAGGTATCCGGATTCGCCTTTAAGATTTCTTCCGGAATTCCTGCACTCTCTTTTCCGAACATAATGAAACAGTCCGGTTCATAATGGACATCCGAATACACATGACGTCCTTTTGTTGTCGCATAATAAATTTTTGCACCCGGATTTCTTTTACAGAAATCCTCCCAGTTTTCATATACGGTGACATCAAGATCTTTCCAGTAGTCCATGCCGGCACGCTTTAAATGTTTCTCCGACAAAGAAAAACCAAGCGGCTCAATCAGATGCAGCTTTGTACCGGTTGCGACACAGGTCCTGCCGATATTTCCCGTATTTGCTGGAATTTCCGGCTCATGTAATACAATATTTAACTCTGCCATTTTTAATTCTTAATCTCCCGAATCTCCGTTACAAACTCAGCCACGCGATCCAGTGCAATCCGCAGATCATCCAGGGAATATGCATAGGATATACGAAGGAATCCCTCTCCGCAGGCACCGAACGCCGTACCCGGAACAACCGCAACTTTCTTCGTCTGCAGAAGTTTTGTTGCAAACTCATCACTGGTCATACCCAGATCCTTAATACAAGGGAACGCATAAAATGCTCCAAATGGTTCAAAACAGGAAAGTCCCATCTCTTTGAACCGCTCCAGTACATAACGGCGTCTGCCGTTGTACTCTTCCCGCATCATGGCAACATCTTCATCCCCGTTGCGCAGTGCCTCTACCGCCGCATACTGGCTGGTGGTCGGCGCACACATGATCGCAAACTGATGGATCTTTAACATCTGTTTGATGATTACTTCCGGTCCACATGCATAACCGAGTCTCCATCCGGTCATTGCATGCGATTTGGAAAATCCGTTGATCACGATTGTTCGCTCCCTCATTCCCGGAATGGAGGCAATGGATACATGATTGTCCAGATAGGTCAGTTCCGCATAGATCTCGTCACTCAGGACAAACAGATCATGTTTCTTTACCACTTCTGCAACTGCTTCCAGATCCTTCTTTTCCATAACCGCCCCGGTCGGGTTATTTGGGAAAGGCATAACAAGAAGCTTTGTCTTCGGCGTGATTGCAGCCTCAAGTTCTTCTGCCGTCAGGCGGAATTCGTTCTCTGCCTTCAGTTCGATCGGAACCGGTGTTCCGTTTGCCAGTACACAACAAGGCACATAGGATACATAACTTGGCTGCGGAATAAGTACCTCATCTTGCGGATCTAACATGGCACGCATGGCAATATCAATTGCCTCACTGCCTCCGACTGTCACAAGCATCTCCTTGTTATAGTCATAGGAAAGCCCGAATCTCCGGTCAAGATATTTGGAAATCTCAATTTTTAATTCCTTTAAACCTGCATTTGAAGTATAAAAAGTTCTTCCTTTTTCAAGGGAATAAATTCCCTCATCACGAATATGCCACGGTGTATCAAAATCCGGCTCTCCGACGCCGAGAGAGATTGCATCATCCATCTCACTGACAATGTCAAAAAATTTCCGGATACCCGATGGCTCAATGGTTGTAATTGTTTTTGATAATGGATTTCTCATTATGCCATCATAATCCTTTCATCTTTTGCTTTCGGAGCCATAACAGTTCCGTGGTCTTTATATTTCTTTAAAATAAAGTTTGTCTTTGTGCTGAGTACCTGATCCAAGGCAGAAAGCTTATCGGATACAAACTGGGAAATCTCACGAAGTGTCTTCCCCTCCAATGTAACCATCAGGTCAAATCCGCCGGAGATAAGATACACGGAATTTACTTCCGGATAATTGTAAATGCGCTCTGCAACCTTATCAAATCCCATGCCGCGCTGCGGTGTCACACGCACTTCAATCAGTGCAGTTACTTTTTCCACACCGGCTTTGTCCCAGTTAATCAGCGTATGATATCCGCAGATAATTCCCTCCTGCTCCATAGCTTCCAGCTCATTCATGACTGCTGTCTCATCTACACCGAGAATTACGGCCAGCTCCTGTGTATCGATGCGGCTGTTTTTTTCTATAAAAGTTAAAATCTTCTCTCTCATATTTTATTGTTCTCCTAATTACATTTTACCATATTCCATAATTCGTCTGTCTGTGTTGTTTCTAAGAATCTGCGTTCCTCCCCATTGATAAGTACACGGTCATTGCTGTCGATTGTCCTTCCGATAATAACAGCTTCCCCGCCAGCCTGACGGATCGCATGCACCAGTGCATTGCCATCTGCCGCTGCCAGAAGAAGACTGCCTCCCGACAGAAGCTTGTAAGGATTTAAATCAAAAAATTCACAGATTTCTATGGTTTCCTGACGAATTGGTATTTTCTTCAGATCAATTTCCAGTCCGACGCCGGAACACTGCCCCAATTCCCAGAGAGCTCCGAAAACGCCTCCCTCTGAGAGGTCGTGCATTGCAGCAACGCCAGACTTTGCGGCGACTGCGGCCTCCGAACGGATAGAAAGATAATCTATATATTTTGCCGCTTTGTCAAGAAACGGCTGCGCGTATCTGGCCGATAACTCTTTCCGGTGTTCCGTTGCAAGAATCGCTGTTCCTTCCAGCCCGACCCATTTGGTCACAATCACATCCATATCCGGCTGCGCCCCTGCTGCTGTGACAAATAATTCCCTGTCAGCTTCTCCCACTGCCTGAACAATCAGTTGCGGAGAGGTCACTGTCCGAAGAACTTCCGTGTGTCCTCCGAGAACCGGAATCTGCTCTTTCTCACTTACACGGGATACTGCCGAAATCCATGCACGCAGATCATTTTCGCTTGCAGATGTCGGGAGCAGAAGCGTCATCGTAATTCCCAATGGTTTTGCCCCACTGCATACAAGATTATTCAATGCCGCATAAACGCCGGCTTCCGGAAACGTGTCAAATGCACGGCAGGCTTCCGCAGTAACGATCTGCTTTCCCGCAGAAGCATCCACTGCACCGAAATCTATTCCCACTCCCGGTGCCCGAACCGCAGAATTATGAAGTTGTCGGAGAACCGAGCGCTTTAATATCGACTCGGATAATTTTCCTGCTTTCATACTGTTATTTTCTATTCGCTTTCTTGGACGATTGTGTTTTTTTCGTGGATGTATTTGTTGAAGATGTTGTTTCTTTCTTGGTATCCTGTTTTTTGGAATCTTCCTTCTTTGTATCTTCCTTTTTATTATTTTCATCCTTTTTGGAGGAATCCTCTTTCTTGTTCGTATCGCTCTTGTCTGCGTCCTCCTTTTTATCGGTATCGTCCTTCTTTTCTTCTTCTTTCTGCTCTTCTTCTTTCTTTTGCGCGTTTGTCTTTAAATCGGCTGCCGCACTTCTTACTTTCGCTTCATCCCCTGTTGCAATTGCTGCCTTTAAAGCAGAAAGCGTCTCGCTTGTCGCATCTTTGGTTCCAATGGTAATAAGCTTTGGAGTTGCCTGATAATTACTCTTGTTGAACAGATCCCTGCTCTGCTGTTTTCCGTCCACCTTCACAATCTTCCACAACTGCGCAATGCATCCGGACTGTCCGGACTGGGTAACAGAAACCGAACCGGCGGTAAGGGAAGCATCCATTGTAAACTGCACCTTTGGATCTGTCTTTGAAACGGTTTCACTTTCAAACGAAATCTCCCGGTTGGATGGTCTCGTTTCTTTTCCATATACATTAAAATAAATGATACCGCCACTGCAATATCCTTCGATATATACCGGCGCATCCAGATTATTTTTAAACTTCAGATCTTTATAATTTCCGGCAATTGCCGCATCCATGGACGGTTCCACATAATGAACCAGCATGGAATGATTAAAACGCATCGTAATTTCCAGTTCTGCCCGGATAACTGCATTATATAAAGTCGTTGCAACCTGACAGATTCCACCGCCAAACGATTCCACTACCGTTCCGTTCTGATAGGCACCGGCCAGTTCATATCCGTTCTCCTGTGTAAACGGGCTGACCGTTTTTGCCAGATCAAACTCCTCTCCCGGATAAAGGATTGTACCATCTACTTTGCTCACTCCGGTTATGACATTTTTTGCACGTCCTGCACTCGAACTTGCAAAGTTTGTCGTATAAGAACCGATCAGATCCGTAATTTCTGCGAGTTCTTTCTCATCCCCGCGCGGTTCTACCGTCTTTGTTACCAGATCAATCTCATTATTGGAGCCGTCCCAGCCCTGTGCAAGAAAATCATTGATTGCATACACGGAATTTACGACATCCACCTCGACGCCTTCTTTTCCCTTTACAAATTCAAATTTTCCATTGACACGCTTTAATCCATTATCAACAGCCCCGACGGCAAGATCATCTGCGCTCTCATATATCTTTTCGGCCGTCGCCTGTTTGTTTACACTCAGATGCATATCGAGAACCAGTTTTTTCTTTTTGAGATCCTGCAGGGTTTTATACCGGTTGATCAGACTTCCGGCGTGTCCCACCGCCAAAGCTTCCTGCACGGCAGTATCCGCATCCGCGGTCACTCCCATATCTTCCGCAGTCATCTGAATGGAACCGGTTTCTCCTCTCAGCGTAAAAGTTGTATCCATCAGCCCATCCACGTATTCTTCTACCGCAGATATCGCCTGATTTTCTGTCATTCCTCCGACGTTTACATTTCCGATGGAAATTCCATTTTCAATGGTAGTCTCCTCTGCTGCCATCGCTGCCTGTGTATGAGAACCGAGTCCCAACACACAAAAAAGTACTGCTGCAGCCATTCCTAACTTTGTTATCTTCTTCATATTCTTCCTTTAAAATAATTTTAGCGTTATCTTGTATTTTAACATAAACAATCACTTTTTCAAGTGCCGCTACCCATAAATCAGCGCTGAAACCAGTGTTGTAACAACCATTGCAGCGATAACAACCAACGATATGAGTGCAATCAGCTGTCTTTTTCGTTTTGAACCATTAAAATTATACATACTATTCACCTCTTTCGCAAAATCAGTTATAATGAATACACAACAATATCAGAAAGGATTTCCATTATGTTTGTATTTCTTGCTATTTTTATCGTTTTTCTGCTGTATATTAACTTTTTGATGCATAAAAATAAACGCGCCCAGGAAAATCTCGAAAAACAGTTCTGGGACCGGGAGCGCAGTGCGAATTTCACACGCAAAAAAGATATCAGCAATCTTAATTATCTTATCATAACAGAAGATAAAATACCACAAAACCTTACGACCGATGCCAAAAAATCACTGGAAACACTATGCGGTCAGAAAATGCTGAATCTTTCTTCCATGAGTAACACCGACCTGAAACTTGAATATGGTGTTGCAAACCTGGATGAACTCAGCGCATGTGATGACCGTTTTTCCACATTTGAACGAAATGCTGCCATCTATGCCCAGGAACTGAGTGATGCCGGATATACCGATCAGGCACGCCAGCTGCTGGAATTTGCAGTTTCCTGTCATGTCGACAACAGCAGCATCTACACACAGCTGGCAGCCATCTATCAGACCGGGGGCAATCTCTCCGGAATCTTGCAGCTGCAGGAAGCAGCTGCGCAGCTTGCACCGTTTCCGCAAAAAATCATTCTGGAAAAACTTAAAAGTTTCCAGCCCTGATCTTATCCTGCAGCCGGGAGGCTTCACTGCGTGTAAGAGTCTCCCAGCTGATACTGTCTTTCCTTCCATATTGTTCCAAAAGTTCCCTGAGCCGTTCTTTCTGATGCTCCGTTGCCGGCGTCTGTCTCTTTGCCTTATACACCAGAGGTTTCGGGACAAACAGTTCCATGGAAGCACCTTCTATGGATTTTAAATTTTCAAATACCTTATAGGTTTCTACTGCATCATCCAGTGCCCGGTGTGCATGTTCCCGTTCAATCTGAAAATATTCGCACAGGCTTTCCAGTTTTTTCGACTGTGCCCCCGGAAGGAGTGCCCGCGCAATCCGCAGGGTATCACAGGCCGACAATTCCAGTGGAATTTTCTGATTGACGGCCCACTGCTTCAGAAAACTGTAATCAAAAATCAGATTATGTCCCACAAGAATATCATCCCCGATAAATTGCAGAAGTTCCTGCATTGCCACATTCTCTTCTTTCCCCAAAGCCGCCATTTCATCTGTAATCCCGGTCAGCTGTACTACCGTTTCCGGAATTGACATTCCCGGACGCACGAGCGTTCCATATTTATCTGCAATCTCTCCGTTCCGTACACGAACCGCCCCGATTTCTATTACTTTGTCCCTTTTCGGAGCCAGTCCCGTCATCTCCAGATCAAGAACCGTATAATCCATTTTATGCACCTGCCTTACGCTTTCATACATGTTTATTATACACATATAAGAAAAGAAAACCAGCCAGAATATGGCCGGTTTTCTTCCACAATAACGCTCTTTATAAAATTCTTCCAATCAATACATCCAGTCCTGCCACCCACAGCAACAGTGCGCCAACGATATATACTTTGGTTTTTGCTTCATATCCGACACGGTATCCGGTATAGATGCCGCCGATCACAAATGCAACGGTACATACAACAATCATGATCAGAATCATAAGCACATTCGTTTCCAGAAATCCAAATGCAATTCCCGTAAGCAGCGTGTAAATTCCACTGATACATGCCATGCGGACAAATCTCCGGATTCCAAGATGATGTTCCAGATGTTCTTCCACATGTTCGTTGCGGATTGCTTTTACCATCAGCCGGATGCCAAGAATCATAAAAATCACCATGGATATAATCTGTCCCAGCAGCTTTTCGTCCGGCACCGACCGGTAATGGCAGAACAGGGAGGACAAAAAATGCCCCAGATATAACGTAATCAGCTGTGCCAGCGCAACGATTCCACAGATCACTGTCAGATTTTTTTTATTTATTTTTGCAACCAGTGATCCCTGACATTCCATTGCTGCGAAAATATCCAGAGATACCCCTGCTATTATCAGCAGGTTTTCCATCCAGTTCATCCTTTTTCCTCCGACCATCAAAATTATTTGTTATTTTCACTGTCTGCCTTGATCGCATCCTGTTTATAAATAAATTTTACGCTTCCGTTTACACCGTCTGCAACCTTTGTAAATGTCTGGTAATCCTCACCCGCATCAAGCATTGCCTGCAGTTTGTCGGTCAGCGGTTTGATATCTCCGTTATAGCTGTTCGCAATCCTGGAAATACCCTTCTCGTCGAATTCTACCATGCCATCTGCCAGCGTATGGGACCCGTCATCCAGTTTATCTACACCGGACACAATCTTTACCGTGGCATCGTTGAGTGCCTTGATTCCCTTCGTCAGTGTTGGAACTGCGTCTGCCAGAGACTGTGTTCCCTTACTGAGTGCTGCGGAACCGGTAACCAGACTGTAACCGTTTTCCTGTACTGCTTCAATCTGCTGTGCAATTGTAGCCTTTGCACTCTCTGCTCCTGTAACAGCGGCTGCACTTGCTGCCTGTACGGCCACATTCTGACATGCTCCTGCCAGCTGTGTAGCCAGTGTCTTTAAGCTGCTCTCCACACCGTCTGTCACCTGCTCATTGTTTCTTCCTGCTACAAGCTGTGCCTTGATTGTGCTCTGTGTCTTGTGAAAGAGTGTGTCCTTTGCCCCACTCTTTGCATACAGCAGTTCCGCAAGCTGTGCACTTGTCATACCATCCGATACGGCATACATAACCGTTGACGTCTGATCGTTTGCCTGTGCGCCCTTTGCCCACGCTGCTTTAATGCCGGCAGCCGCCTGATCTGCAGTAAGTTTGCTGTCTGCCGCCTGTCCTGCAGCTTTCAGCAATACCTGTCTTACCACTTCATTATACACGGTTTCTGCTGCATTTGCACTATAAGCGCCATCATAAAGAGAAGTAAATAATGCGCCATCCGTTGTGCTGCCATCTTTTCCTGTGCTGTAACGGAGTGCGGCATAGATCTGGTTTGCGACTTCCTGCGTTTTTCCGTTTGCAAACTCTTTTGCCACCGTCTCGGAAGCGGTCTTTGACGCTGCCTGTTTCTCTGTATCACTCATCTTTGTATTTAACGCTTTATCAAGTGTCTGGATTCCCTTGCTGATGGATTCTGCGCTGGTGTTTAATGTCTCCACACCTTTGCCCAAATCTCCGCTCTTTGAATTCAGCTCATTCATGCCGCTTGCATAATCCGCAAGATTTTTCTGTAACGTGTCCAGTCCATCGGATAATTCTTTTGATCCGTCTTTTAACTTGCTGCTTGCATCCAGCATGTCATCAATCATATCATCCAGAGAAGAAGAATCCCCGCTCTTCATGGAAATCATGCTTCCGGCATTTGCCACGATCGTCATTGCCGTATCCAGCTTGAAATCTTTTACATCGGCAGTCACTTCGAAATCTTCCGGAAGTTCCAGATCATCGATGAAATCAGAATCTTTCACATTCAGACTTTCTTTGATTCCCGGCAATGCATAGCCGATAACCACATTGCTGTCCCCGTTCTGGGAAACTTTTCCGTTCTTTACTTCCACATTGCTGAAACTGTCATCCAATACCAGTGCCGTTACTGCTGCAAACGGAACCTTTACCGTCTGCTTGTTTCCGTTTACGGTTTCTTCATAAGAAGAATTATTTGTGTAATCATAATGTATGGTAACTTTTCCGGATTTTCCAGCCAGATCCTTCGGTGCAATCTCATTTCCATCCAGATAATAAGTAACTTTCAGAGAAACCGGAGCTTCACTGTCTGTTTTTCCCTGATAGTAAATATCGGCTCCATCTGCCTGCCAGGTCAGCTTCTCTCCGTTCTGTGAGAACTCCTCGCTTCCCTTCACATTTTTGATATCTGTCAGATTGGACTGATCCTCCAGTGTAGCGGACTGGTTTTTATTGATCAGATGATCGGTGACAATGGTATCATACACACTTCCCGTTGCATCGGAAATAAGGTAAACATTTTCATCTTTTCCGATTTCTTTATCACTGACAGATACCTGAAGCAGATCCTCAATATCATCCTTCTCATCGGAAGAATCCTCTTTCTGCTCTGTCTGAACTGCAGCATCTTTCTTCTGATCTGCCTGCACGGCAACTGCTGTCATGCTGCTTCCAAGAAGTGTAATGGTCAGCACACCTGCCACAATACGGACTACATATTTATTTTTCAATCTGGTTTTTAACTCTGATAATTTCATAATTCCATCCTCCTATTTGATTTTGTTGCGAAATCCTGCACTTGATGCACAGATCACACGGTCAAATACCATGAACATGCTTGGCAGAATAAAGATTACGACAATCATACTGATGATCGCACCACGTGCCATCAGCATACATAATGAACCGATCATATCGATGTTGGAATATAATCCCACACCAAACGTTGCTGCAAAGAAACTGAGCGCACTGACAATGATCGACTGAATGGACTTGCTCAATGCATCGGTAATTGCTTCTTTCTTATCCATACCGCGGAAACGGTTCTTCTTATACTTGTTCGTCATAAGAATTGCATAATCGACCGTAGCTCCCAGCTGTATGGTTCCGATTACAATGGATGCAATAAACGGCAACACCGTTCCTGTATATGCCGGAATACCCATATTGATGAAAATTGCAAATTCAATAACACATACCAGAATGATTGGAAGTGAAATGGACTTAAATGTCAGTAAAATAATAATAAAAATAGCTGCAATCGAAATAATACTTACATTTTTGAAATCCACATCGGTAATCTCAATCAGATCCTTGGTACATGGCGCCTCACCGATCAGCATTGCGGTATTATCGTATTTTTTAATAATCGCATTGATCTCATCACACTGTTTATTTACTTCATCCGTTGCAGATGCATATTCCGAAACAATGACCATCATCTGGTAATCTCCACTCTTGAAGATATCCTTCACATCGTCCGGAATGACATCCTGCGGAACCATCGGTCCGGTCAGGGAATCCATCGAAACCGCAAGTTTTACACCGTCTACTTTTTTGATCTCATCGATCATATTCATACTGTCTTTTTCAGACAGACTGCTTTTTGCCAGAACCATGTGGGTTGCACCCATATGATACTGTTCGGACAGCTTATCATTTCCGACTTTACTGCTGAAAGTCTCTGGCAGCGTACCAGTCAGATCATAATATACATTGGTATGTGTATATCCGTAGATTGCCGGAATCAGCACAACCAGAAACGCAATGACAAATACCACATGATGTTTTGTGATAAACCCTGCAATTCTACTAAGATCCGGAAGAATTACTTTATGTCTGGTCTTTTCGATTGCCTTATCGCAGACAAGAATCAGGGACGGAAGAATCGTTACACATCCGATAACACCAAAGACAACACCCTTTGCCATAACGATACCAAGGTCTTTTCCAAGGGTAAAGCTCATAAAACACAGTGCGATAAATCCGGCAACTGTTGTAATGGAGCTGCTGACCACGGAAGTAATTGTATTGGAAATCGCATGTGCCATGGCACGGTTTTTATCTCCGTCAAACCGCTCCTTCTGCTCCTGATAACTGTGCCACAGGAAAATGGAATAATCCATTGTAACACCGAGCTGCAGTACCGCCGCCAGTGCCTTGGTAATATAAGAAATCTCCCCGAAAAATACGTTGGAACCCAGATTGTAAATAATTGCCATGCCGATACTGATCAAAAACAGGAACGGAACAACTACGGAATCCATCGTAAGTGATAATACGATCAGAGAAAGCACAACGGCGATCAGAACATAGATCACACTCTCATTCTCTGCCAGTTTTCGGATATCATTGTTCACCGATGCCATACCACTGACAAAACACTGCTTTCCAACCAGATCATTGATCGTCTGGATCGCATCCATGGTGCCGTCCGACGACATGGACTCATCAAACAGGACTGCCATCAGCTGGCTGTCTGCGTCTTTGTTATTGAAAAAGTTGTAGATATCATCCGGAAGTGCTTCTCTTGGAATACTAAAATCCATAATAGAACCATACCAGATAACATTTTTTACATGAGGTACATCCTCAATCTTATCTGCTATTTTCTGCAGATCCTTATCCTGCATTCCCTCAACAACTACAAAAGAGAACGCGCCTGTTCCAAATTCATCCAGAAGGATATCCTGCCCTTTCATCGTTTCAATCTGTCCCGGCAGATAGGACAAAATGTCATAATTAATTCTGGTTTTCATATAGCCGATCGCGGATGGAATCAGCAGTAAAAAAGCCAGGATCAAAATCAGAAACCGACATTTAACGACTCCTTTTCCAAATTTAATCATTTTTTTCACCATCCTCTATTTTTCTCTCAGCCTATCATAAAAAAAAAGACCGAATATGAAAATATTCAATCTTTTCGTCATGTACTGCATGATTATACATTTTGAGTGATTTGTATGAATTCGTATACAAATCATTCAAAATGTCATCGCATATTCTTTTTATAATTCTTTGATGATGTCGGTCAGAGACCGGGTCAGCATATACTGATATGCTTCGGCCATTTCGCGCGGCGAGATGGTCATTCCCATGCTGATCCATTCCTCTGTTGCAAAACACATGGACTGTGCATAATAGGAAGATATCACCTCCGGCGTCAGCCATTTGTGTTTTGAAACCCTTCCGCTGCTTTCGTTTTGAATCAGTTCAAGCAATACTTCCCGCACACATTTTTTTGCGATATCGTGAAATTTGACCGGTCCCTCCATTTTTACCAGCTGTGAATAAAATGCCTTGTCCTTTTCAATGTTGGTAAACAGCAGAACCATTGCTTCTATAATCATATCATTCCGGATCAGAGGTTCTACCGGCTCTAACAGTTCTGTCCGGATGATCCATTCAATAAGCTCAAATTTATCCTGAAAATGATTGTAAAACGTTGGCCGGATGACCCCTGCTTTATCAGTTATCTCTTTAATTGTAATTTTTTCTACCGGCCGCCTGACAGCAATCTCTTTCAAACTTTTTGCAAGCAGCTGGTCAATATCGGTTTTGCCCTGTATTGCCATTTCGTCTGTTATCCTTATTCGTCAAATTCCATGGTCACAAAGTACCCTTTTTCTGTCTCCTTCACATCAATCACATCACCTTCCCGGCTTTTTAAACGTTCCCCTACCGCATAATTTCCTGACATGGCTATTGCATGCTCAATGGTATAATAATAGGAAGTGGGAAGTTTTCCCTCTGTCACCTTCAGATGATCCCCTGCTTTGGTCAGTCCCGGACGTTCCATTTTAAATTCCATCTGTCTCATCACGGTCACCTTCATTTTCCACAAACTCTGTATCAACAGTCTCTGTGCGCCGTCTGTAATCCCTCGCTGCACGCGTTGCTGTGACAGCAATCCACAGATTCAGCGCTCCGTTGATAATCAGCACGATTCCTACCAGCATAATAAACTGTTTCAATACGGTAAGCGGACAAAAAACACAGACCAGACCGCAGACCAGACAGATGATAGCAAATACAAGATCCATGCCCCACTTTTCATATCCGTATTTTTTGGCATTCACTGCCTCCGTCACCGCACGAATTCCATGAAATACAAGTCCTACACCCAGTATAACCGGAACCAGACTGACAATCAGCGACGGCTGGATGAGAAACCAGATTCCAACTGCAAGTACCAGAATTCCGACAATCGTTGATGCTCCAAATGTTGCAAGGCTCAAAATAAAGCTTCCCAGATAAATAATTCCAACGATGATCATTGCAATCGAAAGAAGTGTTCCGATCACATCAATAACTCCGCCTTTCCACACAACAAAAATAATTCCAAGCACAATACACAAAACAGAAGAAAGCAGATAATCCGCCTTTGCCCGCTTCAAAAATTCTCTCATGAAATGACGCCCCCTTTTGAAATATCTTTTGCAACATTATAACATTTCCTTTTTTATTGTTCAACTTTTCCTCTAAAAATGATATACTGTGCGCGGAGGTGAATATCATGGGAAAAGAAGTAAAAACCAATGCCGTGCGTATTCTGGAACGAAATAAGGTTCCCTATGAACTGCTGACTTATGAATGTGACGAATTTATAGATGGAATTCATTCTGCCGAAGCCACTGGCACCCCGGTTGCCCAGACTTACAAGACACTTGTCATGCAGGGCAAAAGCAAAAAATACTACGTATTTGTCATTCCGATTGCCGAAGAGGTTGATCTGAAAGCTGCCGCGCGTGCAGTTTCCGAGAAATCCGTAGAAATGATCCATGTCAAAGATTTAACTGCAATCACTGGTTATGTCCGTGGAGGCTGCAGTCCTCTTGGCATGAAAAAAGCATTTCCAACCGTTATCGATGCCTCTGCCAGGCAATATTCTGAAATTTATGTAAGCGGCGGCCGTATCGGAACCAGCATCCGGCTTGACCCTCAGGATCTGGCACGGGTTGTCCGCGCTACTTTTGCGGATATTCTTGCCAGACCATAAAAAGAAAAGTGTGCCAGGTTTATTTCCCTGACACACTTTTTCTTTTAATTTTCACCCGGCTGCCGGATAATATCCAGCACACGCTGCAACTCGGCTCCCTCTGCCGGAGCCTCTCCATAGTCAACATGCTTCCAGTCTTTTTTGAATTCTCCAAGCAGATGTTTTCCCGGATCCTGGGTCCGTTCAATCGTAAAATATCTGCCCTCCTGCGTTTCGTCATTCCATGCAAAATATACACGGAAACAGGATGGAACTCCCATATCGCGTACCGGCAGATCCACACGGACAATCAGTAAACTGTCGGACAAATCCATAACCATAACGGAGAAATCTTCCGGCAGATACGGATACATACGTTTCTGCTGATAACATTCCTCAAAAAACTGATCCATATATTCTTCTTTCTTCTCGCAGAGGTCATCCATCATCTGTTTGCCCTGCGCAAAAAAGCGCTTTGGCATAAAACCAAATTCAAACTGCTTACGTTCAAACAACAGATACTGTTCCTGTGTAAGCTGCATCTTCTTTGGCTGCGCTCCCTCTTTACGCTTCTTTTCCACTTCCTCGATTTTTTCCACCAGTGCACGTTTAAAAATCAGATTCTGTGTGAATGGATTGATCACTATTCCGGATACCTTTTCATCCTGCTGAAAAACCATGTTATTCGTTGCAAGGAACGGCATGTTTATAACTGCTGCACTCTTCGGAGATTCCGGAATCTCCTTTTTACTTGTATAAATCGGAAGAAACATTCCGTTTTTCGGACTGTTGATCAGACACGGAACCGGCTTCTTTTCATCATTTAAATTTGCCGGAACAAGCACACGTCTGGTTCGCATCAGCTCGATCAGGGCATTTAAATTCTCACCGGTTTTTTCTTTCAGATATAGATCTATCTGTGCTTCCACATCTTCATTTTTTACATCAAGTGTCATGCTTGGATCTGTTGGTTCCTCCTGCTTGAGATCCTGCTTCTTCATGACATCTTTTAATTTCTTTTTGTCGATCATCTGTGTATATCTCCTAACCCCATGCTGTCGGTATTGTACAGGTCAATCCCTGTGCTCATGATATAAAAGCATTTTAGCACATATTTTCAGGAGATTCCATACCTTTATACGGTTTTTGAATCATCAAGCGTTTTCTGGATCAGTTTATCAAGTCTTCTTCCGATCCTGGCATATTTTTCAATGCGGCGTTCCATTTCCGGCGGAACTCCTTTTTTGTAAGAAACCCGGTTATCCATTCCTGCCCACGCATCCATGATCATCGTCCGCAGCTGCAATTCCACACGAACCACAGTTGTCTTTCCTTTGTAAGACATCGGGATATCCAGAACGATATGGTAACTCTCATACCCATTTTTCTTTGGTTTTCGAATGTAATCTTTTGCCTTTACTACGGTATATGTGTCTGTTTTTCCGATCTGCCGCGCAATCCAGTAGATTTCCTTGACACTGTAGCAGATACAGCGAACCCCGGAAATATCGTTTAGTGCAGTAACTGCGGTATCAAAATCCACGTCATAATCCTTGCGCTGCAGCTTTTCTGCAATGCTCTCCGGCGTCTTCATCCGTGTTTCGATAAAACGTACAAATCCCTGTCCTGTTTTTTCTTCATATTCCCGGTTCAGTTCCCGCAGCCGGTTTACCACAATCTCTCTTGCCAGTGCATGTTTTCTTTGAAAATTATCATCTTCCCAGTGCTTCCGGAGTTTTTCTAATTCATCCATAACTTACCTTCCCTGCTTTCTGTTATATCTATCCTATTCTATTCTCCACTTTTCTACAGAATAACAGGGGTGTGTAAATACAGACTTCTTCCCTATGTAAATTGTTTGTAAAAACTATGTGGTGAGAATCTTTTTTTCCACAAGCATTTTAACAAATTCCCGATCCCGGAAACTCCATGGCTGCGTCGCACAGAACGGTTCATTCCCATCGATAATCTCCTGTGCGGTTGCCCACTCCAGATGAAATCCTTTCTCGATCTCGCTTTCGGTCATGTGCGTCTGTGTCATTTCTTCTTTTGCATCACAGAAAAAAAAGCAGGAGTGACAGACATAGATCTTGTTTTTTTCAAACAGATCTCGCCGCCGCTCCACAATTTCTCCAATCGGACGGATGGATTCCGGAATCACAATAAGCCCGGACTCCTCCCCCACTTCACGAATCAGTGCATCTTCCAGCTTCTCGCCCGGTTCCACACCTCCGCCGAGAATTTTATAATCTCCGGCACTGCCATGTTGTGTTGCAATTTTTCCATCACGAATAATCACGCCGCGTGTCGAGTATTTTTCGAACACGGGCATTCCCTCTTCATAATCTTTTTTATCTAATGTTAAAAGTATCTGCACGGCATTTCTCCTTTGCTGTTCCGACATACAATTTTGTATCATTATAGCACTATCATGGGGGTTTGTGCAGATGTTTTAAATATAAGTTTTTTCAATGCGACGGAAGAAGGGGGACATTCTCTTTCTACAGAAAAATTTACAAGTCAGCGCCGATGTTGATTTCAGGTTGGTTTGGCAAAGGTTTTACTTTTATGCTATTAACGTTACATGATGGAACTACGGCGCAGTTGTAAATTTGTTCTTCCGAAAGAAATGTCCCCCTTCTTCCTGTTGGCTGGAGAAAATATAATTGAGAAACATATTTCCGCAAATCCTGTCTGTTGAATAAATATAAAGGCACCTGAACCTACAGTTAAAGGTGCTCCCGGAAGGAAATGCGTGCAATGAGCGTTTACGGTAAAGTGATAAATGTTTGGGAAGTTTGACTTGCTAATAAGTGGAAATTTCATTGCCGGTATTTTGTGAAACAATCGTTCTATTGAAACCTTTATATGATCGGGCATTATAAACTTATAAATAAAGGATGGGTTCTATATAATTAAAATTCATAGGAAAAATGCCATCGTGGTATCTATGCCAATAACATTCACGTAAAAGATACCATTGCGGTACCTATACCAATAAAATTCAGTAAAAAATTCCACTGTGGTATCTATCCCAATAAATTTCATGTAAAAGATACCATTGCGGTACCTATACCAATAAAATTCAATAAAAAATTCCACCGTGGTATCTATGCCAATAAAATTCATGTAAAAGATACCATTGTGGTACCTACACGCTAAAAATTTAACATTCAGATACCGGAAGGTCTCTATAGATCAAAAATTGCTTTTCCAGATACCGCTTTTTCTAAAAAACCGGTATCTGGAAAAGCAATTTTTACTATATAGGTGACATTTCCTGATTTCAAGCATTAAAATTTCGGAAAACTGTCACCTAAAACTTTAATTTTTCGTCTATAGATACCCGGCCTTATCATCGAGTGATTTAACAGGGTATTTTTATGTTTATTCCAGTTCATGGGATTCGTAGCTGTTTTTGAGGCGTCCCTTTAACTGCAGGTTCTGGTGCCTTTATGTTTGTTCCACAGACAGGATTTGCGGACATCATTCTTTTACTTATGGTTTTCCAATCCACAGGAAGAAGGGGGACATTTCTTTCGGAAGAACAAATTTACAACTGCGCCGTAGTTCCATCATGTAACGTTAATAGCATAAAAGTAAAACCTTTGCCAAACCAACCTGAAATCAACATCGGCGCTGACTTGTAAATTTTTCTGTAGAAAGAGAATGTCCCCCTCCTTCCGTCGCATAGAGAAACCTTATATCTAAAACAACTCCCCCGCAAATCCGTCCCACTTGCCAAACCCAAAGGCTCCCAGCCCCGCAGTTAACCAGCAATTTATAAAGTTTTGAGATACTCCACAATACTTGTCACACTGTTGGCACCATCCGCCACCGCGGTCACAATCTGACGCAGCTTCTTGGTGCGGACATCTCCTGCCACAAAAAGCCCCGGCTGCTCCGTCACCCCGTCTTCTCCGGCACGCACATAGCCATGATCTAAATCCAGCACAGAAGCCACCGCATCGGTCTGCGGATTCATACCGACTGCGATAAAGATACCGCTGACCGGCAGTTCTTTTTCTTCTCCTGTTCCGGTGTTTGCGAGTACCAGATGATCGACCATCTGCTCCCCACAGATTTCTTTCACCACGGTATCCGGCAGGAAGGTGATCTTCGGCTCATTTGCCACCTGTTCCTGCAGTACCTTCGTACCACGCAGTTCCTGTCTGCGGTGAATCAGATACACTTTTTCACATCCGGCGGCCAGATACAGGGCATCTTCCAGTGCCACATCTCCACCGCCGACAACCGCCACTGTCTTGTTACGGAAAAAAGCTCCATCACAGGTTGCACAGTAAGACACCCCGGCTCCTGCCAGTGTTTCTTCTCCCGGCACCCCGAGTTTCCGGTGTCCGGCTCCAGTTGCCAGCAGTACCGTTTTTGTCTCATAGACGGTTCCGGAAGCACCGGTGATTTTCCACGTTCCGTCTGTATTTTTCTCTACGTTATCCACTTCATCGCTAATGAACGGAACCTCCAGTGCCTTTGCATGCTGCTCAAATTTCTGCGCCAGATCAAACCCATTGGTTTCCGGCAGCCCCAGATAATTGTCTACTTCCTGTGTGTAAATCATCTGTCCGCCGCCCATCGGCTCTTTCTCTAAAACAACCACATCCAGACAGGCGCGCTTTGCGTAAACAGCTGCCGAAAGACCTGCCGGACCGCTTCCTATAATGACTAAATCGTACATGTTATTCCTCCTGATTTTCAAAAAAATCTATTTCATAAATAATGGCATTTTTATTCTTTCCTATTTTACCATACCCCTATACAATGCGCTATTTTCTTTTCTCCAATAATAACAAAATATGCTCCTTTTACAAAAATTTTACGTGATTTTGGGTTGAAAAATCCATTTACAAATGCTACCATAACCAAGGATTTAAATCCACAATCATAAAAATCTGAGTAATGGAGGTGAAATTCATGGACAGTAACGATAGTTTTGGGCGAAGTAGACATTTGAATGCCGATGCTTTTTTCACTGGCAAAATTATCGTTTTCACTGGAAAATGAATTTTGCCGATTCATGATGTTTAAAGCACTGGTAGGTGCTTTTTTTGTGCCTGAATATATAAAACTGTATACCTGAGCCCTTTTCTATTGTGCATATCCGCAGCATGATGTAGCTTTTGTTGCACATGATGACTGCACACACAAGGAAAGGAGAATTCATATGAACAAGAAATATTTAGAGCTTACAAAGCTGATCCGAAGCAAACAAAATGACCATGAAATCTTAAAATGCTTATCTAATTATCACGAAAACGACCTTGCCGATATGCTTACGGTTATGACTCCAAAAGAAAGGAAACGTATTTATACGCTTCTGGAGCCACGGAAGATTGCGGAAATCTTCGCATATCTGGATGAACCGCAAATCTACTTTTCCGAACTCTCCGTCAAAGATGCCGCCAAAGTAGTTTCCCTGATGGATTCCGATGATGCCGTTGACGTCCTCGAAACGCTCGACGATAAAAAGAAATATGAAATCGTGGAAAACCTGGACAAAGCAGCCATAAAAGATGTAAAAATGCTGCTTTCCTATGACGATGACGAAATCGGAAGCTGCATGACAACCAACTACATCTGCATTCCAAAGGGACTTTCCGTCCGTCAGGCAATGAGCGAACTGGTCCGTCAGGCCGGGACCAATGACAATATTTCAACCATTTATGTACTGGATGAATCTTTGAAATTTGCCGGTGCTATTGATCTGAAAGATCTTATTATTGCAAGAAAACATGATGTGCTTGACGATATTATCGTCCGCTCCTATCCATCGGTAACCGATCACGAAAAAATTGATGACTGCATGGAAAAAATCATGGATTATTCGGAAGATTCCATTCCTGTCCTGTCGCAGGACGGTCATATGCTCGGTGTTATTACATCCGAAGATATCGTAGAGATGGTTGACAATGAGATGGGGGAAGACTACGCAAAACTGGCCGGCCTCACCGCCGAAGAAGATCTCAAAGAAACCACTGTACAAAGCATGAAAAAACGTCTCCCATGGCTCATCATCCTGCTGTTCCTCGGGATGATCGTTTCCTCTGTTGTAGGTGTCTTTGAGCATGTTGTGGCTGTACTTCCGATTGTAATCTGTTTCCAGTCTCTTGTGCTTGACATGGCCGGGAACGTTGGTACCCAGTCTCTGGCAGTTACCATCCGCGTCCTGATGGATGAAACACTCACCGGAAAACAAAAACTTTTCTTACTGGTAAAAGAAATGAAAATCGGTCTTTTAAATGGTGGAATCCTTGGTATTATGGCACTTGCACTGCTTGGCATCTACATCCACCTGTTTAAGGGATACACCTGGATCGGAGCATTTGGTATCTCCGGCTGCGTCGGCATCTCACTTCTCGTGGCAATGGTGATCTCAAGCCTCGTAGGTACTGTGATTCCCATGTTTTTCCATAAGATAAAAATTGATCCTGCGGTTGCATCCGGTCCACTCATTACAACCGTCAATGACCTTGTGGCTGTTGTGACTTATTACGGTCTGGCATTTTTGTTACTGATCATGTAAAAATATAATCTTTGCACCATACTACCGAAAAATGCTGCCTGACAACAATATGTTACAGGCAGCATTTCTATTCAACAATTTCTAAGCTGCATAGGAGATATCGCTTACGCGAGATACCCCAGATAGAAAATCTATCCGCAGACGGATACCCTTTACTGAATAACCAGTTCTTCAATCGTCACATTTTTCTCTTTGTCAATGTCAAAAGCTTTAAGCACCGGCTGATCCATATCCATCAGGGAAAGAATCAAGTAATTGACCGTCGGATCATACGCCAGACGCTTATCTTCCTCGGACGGACGTGACGGCGATTCCGGATGGGAATGCCAGTTGCCAAGCGGTACCAGCTTGTTTGCACGCATATCCTTGACGGCTGCTAGCTGATCCTTCGGATTCATAGAAAAATGCTCGTTGGTGTGATCAACATTTTCTAACAGATACACCTTCTCAATGATTTTTTTATCACCATCTTTGGTACCTGCAATTAAACCACATGCCTCTTCCGGAAGGTTTTCCTTCGCATGAGCTAAGATTTTTTCATAGTCTGCTTTTTTCATGGTAAGCATAAAATTTTCCTCCTTTTCAAGGAGCAAATCGCATATAAAGTCTGCTTCGCAGAGGCGATTTGCGTAGGAGATATCGCTTACGCGATACCTCATGTGGAGCAGTTCGCATATAAAAGTCCGCTTCGCGGAGACGAACTGCGTAAGAAATGCATCAAATAGATGCATTTCAATGATCCGGGCACTCTACCTGCTCGTAATCGATCAGTTCTGTGATGGTCGGATGATCGCCACAGATGGCACACTTATGATCTGCCTTTGGCAGTTTGATCGTGTGGAATTCCATCTTTAACGCATCAAAAGTCAGAAGCTTTCCGGTTAAGAGATCGCCCACACCGATCAGATATTTGATGGCTTCCATCGCCTGTAAGGATCCGATGACACCGCCCATTGCGCCGATGACACCAGCCTGCTTGCAGGTCGGAACTACATCCTTTGGTGGTGGATTCTTGAATACACAACGATAGCATGGTCCTTCTCCCGGAACATAGGTCATGAGCTGACCCTTGAAACGGATGATTCCTGCATGGGAGAATGGCTTCTTTGCCATTACACAGGCATCGTTGATTAAGAATTTTGCCGGGAAGTTATCGGTTCCATCAATGATGAAATCATAATCTTTAATGAGATCCATAATATTTTCGGAAGTAACGAACTCACGGTATGTATTTACGGTTACATCCGGGTTCATTGCATTCATGGTCTCTTTTGCAGATTTTACTTTTGCTTTTCCTACATCCGCAGTGCCGTGAATGATCTGACGCTGTAAGTTGGACAGATCCACTTCATCTGCATCCACAATACCGATGGTGCCCACACCGGCTGCGGCAAGATACATTGCTGCCGGTGCACCAAGTCCGCCTGCACCGATAATCAAAACTTTTCCGTTGAGGAGCTTTTTCTGTCCCTTCACACCAACCTCCTGCAGGATGATGTGACGGCTGTAACGCTCCATCTGCTCATTGGTAAATGCCATTAGAAGCTTCCTCCTCCCATGAAGTATAAGAATTCAACTACATCGTTTTCCTTTAATGTTACGTTTGCAAGATCGTGATTTTCTACAAAATCATCGTTTACGGTAACGGTCACATATTCCGGATTTTCAACCTTCTCATCAACAACGAGCTGTGCCAGCGTCGTTCCCTCTTTGATATCTTTTACGTTTCCTGCGATTGTTACTTTCATCGGTAACTCCTCCTAAATATATTTTTTCACAATTTCTTCCAGTTCCGGTTTCTTAATCAGACCGCGCACACGCTCTGCTTCCTTTCCATCTTTGAAAAACAGGATGGTCGGAGAAACCATAACGGAATACTGTTCTGCCAGTTCCCCGTCAAAATTTGCATTGACTTTGACCACTTTTAAGCGATCCTCATAATCATCTTCGATATCGCCAAGAATCGGTGACATCTGTTTGCACGGAATGCAGGAATCGGAATAAAACTCCACCAGTACCGGTGTAGAAGCCTGCAAAACCTCCGCTTCAAAATTATCTTTACTTACTCTTGCTGCCATGCGCTTAACCTCTCTTGTCTACTCTTCGAGTTTCTTTACAATAAGGTCATAAGTTCCATCTTCATTGTCGATCAGCTTTAATACCTGCTGTCCCTCTTCCTTGAAACTTCTCGGTACGTTCTGCACCGGCTCTCCATCATTCATATGTACGGAAAGCACCTGTCCGATCTCTAACTCTTCCATGGCCACCTTTGCCTTGACAAACGTCATCGGGCAGACCACATCCGTAATATCTACAGTTTCATCAATTGTAAAATCAGCCATTGTATGCCTCCTTTATCTTCTCTTCAAATTTATCAAGTCCCACTCTCTCGAGTGTCATGCGGAAACGCTCTCCCGGATTGGCATTGTCATCAAAGAACTGGATTGCCGCATCGGTAATGCGGAATAACTGTTCCTCGGATGTCACAAGCGGAAGATACTTCTCGCCCTTGTATACGCGGTTTCCAAACAGTCCACCGAAAGATACCTCAAATGCAGGTGTCGCTTTCCATGCATCGGTCGGACAGGCCTTTACACAGCGTCCGCAGTTGTTACATTTTTCCTCATCGAGAACGATTTTTCCGTCCACGGTGCTGATTGCATCCACGCGGCAGGTCTTCTCACAGATCCCACAGTTGATGCAGGCTGCTTCCTCCCATTCCACAATGGATGCACCCTTGATTCCGACATCATTTTCTTCTGCCTTTAAGCAGTTGTTCTGGCATCCGGTTACACCAAATTTAAACTTATGCGGAAGTTCTCTTGCAAAATAACGCTCATCCAGTTTTTTTGCAATATCATAACTGTCAATATTTCCACTAGGGCATACCGCCGATCCCTGACAGGCTGTAATCGTACGGACACGCGGTCCACACACACCCGGCTTACATCCCCCGGTTGCCAGCACTTCCTTAACTTCTTCTACATCGTCAAGTTTGATAAATGGGATTTCCACACTCTGACGGGAAGTCAGATGTACGTGTCCGTCTCCGTATTTTTCTGCAACCTTTGCGATAATCTGTAAATTCTCTGCTGTAAGATTTCCACCTACCACAGCCAGCCGCAGGGAAAAATTATTTTTTTGTTTCTGGCGCATAAATCCGCCTTTTTTCAATGTAGCATAATCAACAGCCATTACTCTCTCCTTTAAACCTTGTGTATTTTTCTTTGTTTATCCGGCGGTATTTTGGATTGCTGCTGTAAAATCCTGCTTCAGATCTTCGATATCCTCAATACCGACACTTATTCTTATCATATCATCAAATACGGCAGCGTCAATCTTTTCCTGCTCGGTTGAGTGTGCCGCCAGTGTGGATTCCGGATGCACGATCAGTGTCTTGGTATCTCCGATATTGGATACGATCTGTGGAATCGTCAGCGCATTCATGATTGCAAAAGCGCGTTCCTTGCTTCCCACGCGAATGGTTAAAATTGCTCCAAATCTTCCATCCAGCAACTGCTTTGCCACACCGTTCCACGGACTCGATGCAAGTCCCGGATAGTTTACGCTGATTCCCGGAATGGTTTCCAGATAAGCCGCAAGCTGCATTGCGTTGTCACACGCCCGCTCCATACGAAGCCCCAGTGTCTCCATACCAAGCAGATTATAGTATGCAGTCTGCGGCGCCATACAGGCTCCCATGTTGCGGAACAATCCGTTTCTCAGTTTTGCAGTAAAGGCAAATTTTGCAAACTTTTTATAGTCTTTCATGCCCGGATACCGCTCCAGATCCCATTTGAATCTTCCCGCATCGGTGATCACACCACTGATGGCACTGCTGTTGCCGTTGATGTATTTGGATGTGGAATTGATCACGATGTCTGCGCCAAGTTCGAGCGGACGAACGAGAAACGCGGTAGCTACCGTATTATCGATCATGAGCGGAAGATTGTGCCGCTTTGCGATCCCTGCAAGTGCCGGGATGTCGGTCACATCCAGCTTTGGATTTCCAATCGTCTCCGCGAAGATGACTCTCGTCTTATCCGTGATCTTGGATTCGAGATCTTCCAGATCATTCGTATCTGCAAAAATTGTTGTAATCCCAAACGCTTCCAGATCGTGGTAAAGATCAATCGTTCCTCCATACAGGCTGGTGCTTGTGATGATCTCATCACCACTTCCTACGATATTCAGAAGGGCATTGGTAATTGCCGCCATGCCGGATGCACAGGCAACGGATGCCACACCTTTTTCCAGAACCGTCATGCGTTCTTCAAATGCTGCGATGGTCGGGTTATTGATTCTTGTGTAAGAATATCCAGCAGCTTTGTTGTGAAACAGCTTCTCATGCTGCTCTGCCGATGGCTGAAAGAAAGCACTGGACTGGTACACCGGGGTAAGTGTGGCTCCGGTCACCGGATCTCCGGTTTTTGTACCATGTAGTAGTTCTGTGTTGAATCCCATTTCATTTCCCCTAATTCATACTTATCTAATAGGTTTAATATGTTATAGTTAATATACCGCAATCATACCCTATTGTCAACCTTTTATTTCCACTTATTTTTCCAGCAAAAAAATCCCCGCTGGTGAAAACCAGCAGGGATTCCATTCTCATAATAAAATTACTATTCTGTCCAGTGCTCATCCTTAAATACGATGCGGCGGTAAGTCTCAAAATCAACCCACTTATTAAAGAAGTTCTCAGAAATCTCACTGCCCTCTGCGGAAAGCTCCTTCTTGAACGCATCCACATCTGCGGCACTTGTTACATGAACTGCAAATCCACGGCCGTTGACGACAGGCACATCGTTGTATGCAAAGTCAGCAAGCGGAATAATTGCAGTAACCTTCTGGTCACGGATGGATACCGCTACCTGCTCACGCAGAACAACCACATCAAAGCTATCCGGATACTGATACGTCTCACCCTTGACCGGAATCACATCACCGATCGTGTAAGTTTTATCGGAAGGCTGTACCTTAAAGACGTTCATCGCCTCAAGGTCATAGTAATATTCCTCGAAGATATCTCCGTTTGCCTTGAGATTTCCATGGGCAAACGCACACTTTAAGTCCTTGGTCTCATCGAGCGTTGGATTTTCCACAACACCACATGCGGAGGTCATGTTGGAAATACGGTCGATCAGGATCAGTTCTCCCAATGTCTTATGCTTTGCAAAAGCATCAATGACGATCTCTTCCTGCAATACCAGATCGCAGACCGCAATCTCGTTCTTGCGCAGGCGGCCAACCGGAATAAATTCACCGGTGTTGACATCAATCTTGTATTGGATATTCTTTAAGATACCCGGAATCGTACGTGTACCGAGTTTTACGAGATAATCTTTGCCGACGGTCAGTTCCTCATCGTCCATCCAGAGGATTGTTGCGGTAAATTTCTTGCTGACCGGAAGCTTCGTATCTTTTGCGAGAACACATCCGCGGGATACATCCACTTCCTTGTCAAGCTGGATGGTAACTGGACGGCCTGCATCTGCAGTCTGTGCATCTTTATCTCCGACTAAAATGCTCTTTACTTTTGCATGCTCATTGCTTGGCAGAGTCACGATTGTATCACCGACCGATACAGCGCCACTCTCGATCTGTCCCTGGAAACCACGGAACGTGTGATCCGGACGGCAGACACGCTGTACCGGCATATAGAAGCCTTCTTCCTGCTTCTTTTCGCTCACATCAATATTCTCTAAGTAAGCAAGCAGTGGCTCCTGCGTGTACCATGGCATATTGTCGGAATGGGTGGTGACATTGTCACCCTCGGTTGCAGATACCGGAATGATCTTGACACTTGCTAAATGCAGTTCCTTGGAAAGTTCCTGAATTTGGTCAACGATCTCCTTGAAACGCTCCTCACTGTAATCGACAAGATCCATCTTATTTACAGCAAATACAAAGTAACGGATTCCCATCAGTGCACAGATTCTGGCATGTCTTCTGGTTTGTACAAGCACGCCCTGCTTGGCATCCACAAGAATAACTGCCAGATCTGCAAAGGAAGCACCGACTGCCATGTTTCTGGTGTACTCCTCATGTCCTGGTGTATCTGCAACGATAAAACTTCTCTTTTCGGTTGTAAAGTAACGGTATGCCACATCAATGGTGATACCCTGTTCACGCTCTGCCATCAGTCCGTCCAGAAGGAGGGAGTAATCGATTGCGCCGCCGCGGCTTCCTACTTTGGAATCCAGCTCCAACGCTTTCTCCTGATCTGCGTAAAGCAGTTTGGAATCGTATAAAATATGTCCGATCAGTGTGGACTTTCCATCGTCTACACTACCGCAGGTAATAAATTTCAATAATCCGCTCATTTTAGAAATAACCCTCCCTCTTTCTTCGTTCCATGCTGCCGGCTGCCTCGTTGTCAATGACACGGGTGGTCCGCTCAGACTCTACAGCACTCAAGGTCTCGTCAATAATCTCATCTAATGTGGTCGCGTTGGATTCGATTCCACCGGTCAGTGGATAGCATCCCAAGGTACGGAAACGCACATTCTTGTATTCAATTTTCTCACCCGGACGAAGTTTCAGACGATCATCATCCACCATGATAATCTGTCCGTCACGCTCAATCACCGGACGCTTTGCTGCAAAATACAGCGGCACGATATCGATGTTTTCTCTCTTTATGTACTCCCAGATATCCGTCTCCGTCCAGTTGGAAATCGGGAACACACGAATACTCTCACCCTTGTTGATCTTGGAGTTATAAAGTTTCCACATCTCTGGTCTCTGGTTCTTCGGGTCCCATGCATGATTCTCATTACGGAAAGAGAAAATTCTCTCTTTTGCACGGGATTTTTCCTCGTCACGACGTCCGCCGCCGAATGCTGCAGTAAATCCGTATTTATTCAACGCCTGTTTTAATGCCTGTGTCTTCATGATGTCGGTGTACTGGCTGCCGTAATCAAACGGATTGATGCCACGCTTTACACCGTCCTCGTTGATATACTCGATCATGTTAATCCCCAGTTTCTTTGCCGTCTCATCACGGAACTGAATCATTTCCTTGAATTTCCATGTCGTGTTCACATGTAAAAATGGGAATGGCGGCTTCTCCGGATAAAATGCTTTCATGGCAAGATGAAGCATTACCGAACTGTCCTTTCCTATGGAATAAAGCATTACTGGTTTTTCACACTCTGCCGCTACCTCACGGATAATGTAGATTGCTTCCGCTTCGAGTGCATCAAGATGAGATAATTGACTCATGATCTTCCTCCTTAATATTTATTCGAATCCTTTTTATTCACAACAATTGTTTCTATTGTACCATCTGTTTTTTTAATTCGCCAGTGTAACAGATCTCCTTCCGTATGAACGGTCATCTGGCTTCCCATGCCGCCGATGTCGGCACCCAGGTAATAGGAAATTGCCTCAAACGGACACTCCTTGATACAGGAGGCGCATCCCCAGCAGTCCTTCGGATACCGGATCACGGCTTTTTTGTCTTCGCCGCGCACGATCAGGCTTCCCGGACAGACATCCAGACATTTTCCACATGCCCTGCATTTCATGGAATCAATCGCGATGCTCATAGGTTTCTCCTCCTTTCACCAGATCTCTGCGGATCATCGTAATCTGGTCCCCGTTCTTTTTCGAGTTTACATAGCAGAGCCATGCATCACTCTTCTCCGGATAATCCAGATTCTCCGCGAAACTGTGCCAGCGTGTCTCCTTGCGTGCACGCAGATGTGCGATCACAGTCAAGCACACGGTCAGGCGTTCTTTCAGCTCATAGATAAACATCAGCTCATGCATATCGGCTGCCGCAAGTCCTTTTGCAAGGATCTGCAGTTTCTTTATTTTTTCTTCCGCCATGGCAAGCTGCTTTTCGTTGAACTGGTAATGGGTTCCGATTCCGCCTGCATACTGGTCCATGACTTTCTGCATGGCTTCCTCGAGTTCCTCAACGGTAAATGCCGGCTCCTGCTTTATGAGAAATGCATCATACTCGGCAATTTTGTTGTCAAGAACCATCTCCTCATCGGAGGCTGCCGTATCTGCCACCTGTTCTTCGTTTAATTTCTGCACGATGGAATGGGCTGCGATCTCGCCCTCCACCAGTGCGCCGGTTACATATTTCTGTGGACAGCCGCCTGCCACATCTCCGGCAGCATAAAGTCCGTGGATCGTTGTCTCTCGTTCGGTGTCTACCCAGTAACCGCTGGCGGTATGACCACCTACGATGTACGGCTCGGTTCCCTCGATTTCCACGTTCTGTTCGCTTGGATTTTTCCCGGATTCCACCCACTTAAGTGTCTGTCCCGGCGCCATGTTTAAGTATGCTTTTAAGAGCGATTCATCCTGTTCTGCGGAGATGCCTTCGGTGCGAAGATAACATGGTCCGCGTCCTTTTACGTTTTCTTCAACAGTTCCGTACACACGCTGGGAAGTAGTCAGACCGTATTTTGTCTCATACACTTCTCCGTGTGCGTTGATCTGCTTTGCTCCGACACCCTGTGCAATCGTTCCGGTCGGAGCGATCGTATCTTTACAGCGCAGGGCGATGAAGCGCATCTCAAATGTGGTCATCTCGGCTCCGGCTTCAATTCCCATGGCATATCCGGCACCGGTATTAAACGGCGGATACCACATTTTATGACGGGAAAAACCTGGATTGTTCGGGCGGTAAAGTCCTGCGGCTCCTCCGGTTGCGATCAGCACTTTTTTTGCGCGGATCTCGTAGGCCGTACCGTCTGCAATGGAAAAACCGACGGCTCCTTCGATCTTATTATTGTTTACCAGATAATCGGTAATGTTTAACTGGTTGATGACGGTCACATCGTCTAATTTGCTGACAGCATCTGCAAGAAGCGGCTTGAAGTTTTCGCCGTTGATCTTGATATTGCGGTTTCCTCTTGCCACATACTCGCCGTTTTCGTCTTTTAAGATGACCAGACCAAGCTGTTCCATTTTGGCGGTCACACGGTTGAGTCCTTCGGACATGGTCAAAAGCAGATCCGGCCGGACGATGCCGTCGGCATCTTTTGTGGCGTAGTCCACGTAATCCTGCGGAACATGACCTTTGGTGATATAGGCATTGAGCGCGTTGACTCCGGCTGCCAGACAGCCGCTGCGCCTGATGTTGGCTTTTTCTGCTATGATTATGGAATAATCGGATTGTTCACGGATGGTCATTGCCGCGTAGCAGCCTGCTGTGCCGCCGCCGATGATGAGGACATCCGTATGGAGTATTTTTTTTCCCTCGATTTTCATAAGTAATCCTTCCTTGTGATTAAATGTAGAAGACCTCACCTTCCTGCATTTCCTTATTTTCTACAAGATAGGTCTGGTTTTCATCAAATATATACAGGCGGTAAATTAAGACATATACCTGTTCTCCAATTTCAACCGGATCTTTTTCAAGTGAGCGCTCGGTGACGATCGGAATACCTCCCACATCAACGACAACATCCAGATGATTTCCCCGGAATATCACATCTTTTACGATTCCACGCTCGGCGGCACTCATGTGCTGCGGTGGCTCGCTTCTGGACATGCGGACAAATTCCGGACGGATAACTGCGTGGGTTGCGCCCTCGACCGGATCAAATCCAAGCAGACGCTCATAATGCTCTACGATTGAGGAACGGCCGATAAACTGTGCCACGAACGGGGTGTCCGGTGATTTATAAATTTCCATCGGCGTTCCCATCTGCTCGATATGTCCATGGTTTGTGATGATAATCTCATCGGCCACCTCGACGGCTTCATCCTGATCATGGGTGACAAAAATGCTTGTAATGCCAAGCTTTACAACCATCTCGCGAAGCCAGTTGCGAAGTTCGGTGCGGACTTTTGCATCGATTGCCGCAAACGGCTCATCGAGAAGAAGTACCTGCGGATTCGGTGCAAGTGCACGGGCAAATGCCACTCGCTGACGCTGCCCGCCGGACAACTGGTTCGGATAACGCTTTTCCATTCCGCTTAATCCGGTCAGTTCCAACAGTTCGGTCACGCGCTTTTTGATTTCCTTTTTCGGCATTTTGGCAAGTTCCAGACCAAAAGCCACATTGTCATACACCGTCATATAACGAAACAGCGCATAATTTTGGAAAACAAATCCGATTCCTCTTTTGGCTGCCGGAACATCATTGACACGTTTCCCATCAATATAAATATCTCCACTGTTTGGTGCTTCCAGACCTGCGATCATACGAAGCAGTGTCGTCTTTCCGCTTCCGGAAGGTCCAAGCAGTGCGACTAATTTTCCTTTTTCAATGCCAAAGCTGACATGGTCGGAAGCCCGGAAGTTTCCGTAATTTTTACAAATATCTCTCATTTCCACGTACATAGCCTGACTCCTTACTGTATGCCTTTACTGTTTTTACTTCTATATTCAAAAATGTTTCTAAGTATCAGCACGATCACCGCAATAATGACCAGAATGGAAGATACCGCAAACGCGGAGGTGATGGAAGTATCTGTCCCCGACATATATAAGGCATCAATCTCGAGAGGAAGCGTAAAGGTCTGTCCTCTTGTCTTGGACAGTGCATTGACTGCTCCAAACTCGCCTAACGCACGCGCCGTACATAAAATGATACCATAGATCAGTCCCCATTTCATCTGCGGAAGGGTAATTTTCCGGAAAATGGTAAATCCGTTTGCCCCCATAAGCGCCGCCGCCTCTTCCTCATCCTTTCCCTGTGCATTTAAGATCGGGATGATCTCACGCGATACAAACGGGAAAGTGACAAAAATTGTGGCAAGCACCACACCCGGTAACGCAAACGTAACGCGGATGTTTGTTCCGAAAAACTGGTTGATCGCCCGGATTGCCGGATACGTCCAGCCGAGCCGTCCGAAGGTCATCAAAAAGGCAAGACCTACAATGACGGGAGAGATTGAAAACGGGATATCGATCAGCGTGGCAAGCACCTGTTTCCCACGGAAGGAAAACTTCGTTAAAAGCCATGCCGCCACGATTCCAAAAAACGTATTGACAACTACCGCGATCACGGTTGCAAGCAATGTGACCAAAAGAGCCGAACGCACATATTCGGTTGTGACCGCCTGTATGTAAAAAGCAAATCCTTCTTTCAATGCACTGAAGAGAATCGAAAACAGGGGAAGAATCAGCATAACAAATATGAAAAGAACGCTGATGGCTATTAAGATGTATTTCGTACTTTTCTTTTGTTCCATAAAAACGAACTCCCTTTCTTAAAACAAACTGGCTGGTTTCCCGTTGTACTTACACATTGTTGGTTCTGGCTGCCTGTTTCATCTGTACAATATTCACAGCAAGCAGTAAAACAAACGACAAAATCAACATTACCAGTGCGATTGCCGTGGCACTCGCATAATCAATATATCCAAGCTTCTGCATGATCACATAGGAGATCACCTGCGTATGTTCCCTTGCACTGTTTCCGGATATGTAAATGACACTTCCGTACTCACCAATCCCTCTGGCAAAGGCAAGCCCAAATCCGGTTAAAACCGGGGGCATCATCTCCGGAAGAAGCACTCTGCGAAAGGTCTGAAACCGGTTGGCTCCAAGCATAAATGCTGCTTCTTCATACTGTCCGTCAAGTTTTTCGAGTACCGGCTGCACGGCACGAATGACAAACGGAATTCCGACAAACACCAGTGCAATGACCAGTCCCAGATGTGTGTAGGATACTTTGATGCCAAGTTTTGCAAGCGGAGCCCCAAGGATTCCGTTTTCGGAATACATTTTGGAAAGTGTGATACCTGCTACCGAAGTCGGCAGTGCAAACGGAAGCTCAATACAGCCATCGAGGATACGTTTTCCCGGAAACTCATATCTTACAAGCACCCAGGCAATGATCACACCGAACACACTGTTTATAAGTGCCGCAATAAACGAACATCCGATGCTGGTCGCAAATGCATGCCGCACGGTCGGCTTCGTGATCAGGGACCAGAACTCTGCCGGACGCAGTTTTAATGCGGAAACCATCACAGATGCCAGCGGGATCAGCACAATCAGGGAAAGCATTGTCACTGTAATTCCCAATGTGAGGTGATACCCCGGTATCACACGTACTTTTTTTGTCTTATTCGTTGCCGTAGATTTCATCAAACATTGCTCCATCGTCAAAATAGTTCTTATATGCTTCGTTCCAGCCGCCGTAATCTTTGATCGTATATAATTTCACATTCAGGTCAAAACGGTCGGAGAATTCTTTCAGGATTGATTCATTGCTCGGGCGGTATCCATATTCTGCCGCCAGCCGCTGCGCATCATCGGTGTACAGATAATTCAGGTACTCGCGGCTCACTTCCTGCGTGCCATTGGCATCCGCATTGTCATCCACAATCGCCACACTCGGCTGTGCCAGAATACTGACACTCGGCGTAATCATCTCATATTCATCCGGATAACTTTTCATCGTGGTAATTGCCTCATTTTCCCACGCGATCAGCACATCCCCTTTCTGGTTTTCCACAAACGTGGTAGTGGAACCGCGCGCTCCGGAATCCATGACAGAAACCTGCGAGTAAAGTTTCTGCAGAAATGCTTTCTGTTCCTTCTCATCATCGGTCTGCTCCTTTATATAGGAAAGTGCTGCTAAAAAGTTCCAGCAGGCACCACCACTGCTCTTCGGGTCCGGGGTGATGATCTCGACCTTTTTATTTACCAGATCGTCCCAGTCTTTGATCTGTTTCGGATTGCCTTTCCGGACGAGGAAAACAATCGTCGAAGTGTATGGGGAACTGTCATCGGCAAATTCCTGTTCCCAGCCTTTTTCAATCAGTCCGGTCTGCTCGATCAGTGTGATATCATGCTCAAGTGCCAGTGTCACGACATCGGCGTTACATCCCTCTACAACGGAACGCGCCTGTGCACCGGAACCTCCGTGGGATTGAATAATATTCACTTCTTTTCCCGTTTTTTCCTTATAATATTTCTCAAACAGAGGATTATATGCTTCATAAAATTCTCTTGTCGGATCGTAGGAGACGTTGGTGATTGTCCGTACATGACTCTTTTTGCTTCCGCATCCGGTACATCCAATCAACAGAATTGCCGCCATGGACAGTACCGCTATTTTCTTTACCATTGAAAATGATTTTCGCTTCATGCTCCCGCCTCCCTCGACTTTCGTTTATCATACCCCTTAATTCCTATCATGTCAATAGGTATTGTAGGAATAATTTTCCTTTCTTTCTACGGTACCATGGAAAGATTGAATTTTGCTTGAATCTCAATGCCGGGATTTTTTATGGACAATGAAATGGCTGGTTAACGGCATGGTCTGGGAGTCTTTGGGATTTGGCAGAAGGGACGGATTTGCGGGGATTGTTTTAAATATAAGTTTTTTCGATGCGACGGAAGAAGGGGGACATTCTCTTTCTCCAGAAAAATTTACAAGTTAGCTCTGGCGTTGGTTTCAGGTACGTGGAGTAGAGTTTTTCAGTTTACGCAATTCACTATGGGTTGTGAGTGCCAGAGCAAGTTGCAAATTTGTTCTTCCGAAAGAAATGTCCCCCTTCTTCCTGTTGGCTGGAGAAAATATAATTGAGAAACATATTTCCGCAAATCCTGTCTGTTGAATAAATATAAAGGCGCCAGAACCTGCAGTTAAAGGTGCTCCCGGAAGGTAATGCGTGCAATGAATGTTTACGGTAAAGTGATAAATGTTTGGGAAACTTAACATGCAAATAAGTGAAAATTTCATTGCTGGTATTTTGTGAAACAATCGTTCTATTGAAGCTTTTATATGATCAGGCATTATGAATTTATAAATGAAAGATGGGGGCTATATAATCAAAATTCATAGGAAAAATGCCATCGTGGTATCTATGCAAATAAAATTCCGTAAAAAATTCCACCGTGGTATCTATGCAAATAAAATTCACGTAAAAGATACCATTGCGGTACCTATATATTGAAAATTTAATATTCAGATACCGGAAGGTCTCTATAGATCAAAAATTGCTTTTCCAGATACCGCTTTTTCTAAAAAACCGGTATCTGGAAAAGCAATTTTTACTATATAGGTGACATTTCCTGATTTCAAGCATTAAAATTTCGGAAAACTGTCACCTAAAACTTTAATTTTTCGTCTATAGATACCCGGCCTTATCATCGAGTGATTTAACAGGGTATTTTTATGTTTATTCCAGTTCATGGGATTCGTAGCTGTTTTTGAGGCGTCCCTTTAACTGCAGGTTCTGGTGCCTTTATGTTTGTTCCACAGACAGGATTTGCGGACATCATTCTTTTACTTATGGTTTTCCAATCCACAGGAAGAAGGGGGACATTTCTTTCGGAAGAACAAATTTACAACTGCGCCGTAGTTCCATCATGTAACGTTAATAGCATAAAAGTAAAACTTTTGCAAAACCAGCCTGAAATCACCATCGGCGCTAACTTATAAATTTTTCTGTAGAAAGAGAATGTCCCCCCTTCTTCCGTCGCATCGAAAAAACTTATATTTAGAACAGTCCCCGCAAATCCGTCCCTCTGAAAAACAAAAGGCCCCAGACCACGCAGTTAACCAGCAATTTATCAAAAGAAGTTTCCATCACTCTTCTTTGATCAGTTCATACGTCACTTCCCGGTTCTTCGTTCGCATAACAATCTCACTGGCCTCTTGTGGATCAATTTTATTCGCCACCTGTAACCCAAGATACGAAGTTACCCTGTAGAAAGTTCCTGACTGTAACACTGCATTGCAGTCCGAATAGGTTTTCTTTGCCCTTGAATCCTTAATGCTATCAATTATATAAGGATCTGCAATATTCCAGTTGCGCGTTCCATCCTTATAAATCAAAGAGGTTTTTCCAAGATCTTCTCCCACGCTTTCCTGATCCTTCCCCCATCTTTCTAAGCCAAATGGCCATTCTGCATCCTTCTGCATTTTTCTATAATACTCGGTAGTTGTTCCATAGATGACAACACTCAGCTGCGTCAGCCGCATCCGCTTTGGCTCATAGTACTTCGGGCTGATCTGCTTTTGATCTTTTGCCTTCAATGTATATTCATAAACAGGAACGTTGCAGCTGGTATCCAGCGCTGTCATATTTTCATCTTTTGTTGGAAGATCGTAACACAATGTCGCCTTTTTTAGACGGGCAGACCACTCTCCATAGCTTAGATTCAGCACAAAATACTGTACTTTTTCATCACTCTGTCCCCGGATCAGTTGTGCACTGCTTGTTAAGCTACGGTAATCATCTTTCTTTCCCCACAGTAGATACAACTGCCTGTCCGGAAAAAGATTTCCATTCTCATCATAGCTTTCCGTTCCCGCCGGACCTTCGGTTGCCAGCCATTTTTCGCCGGCCTCATCCTTTGCCTCATAGCGCACAACCACACTCACAGCCACTTCGTCCGAGAGCACTTCCTCCACGGAAAACAGCATATGTTCATCCTGATCGCTGAATACGCCTCTTGTGACATAATCGGTCAATTCACTCCGCTGTCCCCAATAGCCCTGAAACATCTTTTTGATCTGCTCGGCAAACGAGGTCTGTGGAAGAATGCAGGCAAGTGCCAGTGCCGCCGCTACCGTTCCTGCGATTCCTGCCATTTTAATTTTCCTGTTTTTCATTGTCTTTTCCTCCCTTCTGCGTTTCTTCAGTAAAATTTCCTCCTCTTTGATTTCCCGCTGCGGTGTAAGGGCGTTTCTTAAAATCTCATCCAACTGTTCATCGTTCATATCCGATTACCTCCAATTTTTCCTTTAAAAGAAGTTTTGCTTTGCGCAGGCGGGTCTTTACGGTATTTACCGACAGATGCAGGCACTCCGCAATCTCCGTCAGTTTCATGTCCGCCGAATAATACAGATAGACCACCAGCCGGTATTTTTCTGGAAGCTGCTGCACCATTTTTTGCACTTCCTGTATGGTTTCCTCCTGCAGAATCTGTGCCTCCGGATTGGTTTCTTTATGTTCCGGTGTTTTCCCGCCATTTTGCAGATGTTCCTCGTAACTTTCCTGCGGTGCAATCCGCATCCGCCACGCAAATTTTCTTCTGCGGTTTTTGTAAAGACGGACTGCCACGGACAGAGCATAACTTTTGGTATTGTTCGCTTCGTCCAGTTTTTCTATCTGTTCCAGTAACGTAAGCATGGTATCCTGATACAGTTCCTCGCCTTCCTGTGCATTTCCGGTTGTCATCCTGCAAAACCACAGGATGTCCCGCCCATGCGCAAGGATAAATTCGTCAAACTTTTGCTTTGTCACGTTGTGATTCCTTTCTGTTTCCCAAAGACGTCCCAGGGATTTCTCCCTTACACTATGATATTGTAATAAATCCGCAAAAGGTTTTGTGTTTTTATTTGCACTTGAACAAATATGTTGAATACTCTATAATAAGTAGAAAGCCTGTGCTTTGCGGTATCTCTTTGAGAATCGCACATTGCATCTGGCTTTTTATTACCTCAGATAACAAAGGAATTTTTATGAATCAAAATACCATTAAGCATTCCCTTCTGCTTCTCTTAACTGCTGCGATCTGGGGATTCGCCTTTGTCGCACAGAGCGTGGGAATGGACTACGTGAAACCGTTTACTTTCACCACTGCACGGTCACTGATCGGCGGTGTGGTGTTGCTTCCCGTGATTTTTTACCGGGAACATGCGGCGGGACAATCCGGCCGTCAGCGGCGTCTGTGCTGGAAAGCGGCATTGCCCGGCGGAATCATTTGCGGCATTTTACTTTGTATCGCAACCAATCTGCAACAGATTGGCATTCAGTACACAACGGTCGGAAAAAGCGGGTTTATTACCGCCATGTATATTGTACTTGTTCCAATCATCGGCATCTTTTTCCGGAAAAAGACCTCTGCCCGCATCTGGATTTCAATCCTGTTGTCGGTCTGCGGTCTGTACTTTTTGTGCATGACCGATGGAATCACACATTTACAGCGCGGAGATTTCTATACACTCTGCTGTGCACTGGCATTTTCTTTACAGATCCTTGCCGTCGATTATTTTGCACCGATCGCGGACAATGTGATGCTGGCGTGTATTGAATTTTTTGCCTGCGGCATCTGTTCCCTTGTCCCGGCGCTTTTGCTGGAGCATCCGCAGATGCATCTGCTTCTTGCCGCATGGCTGCCGATTTTATATGCCGGTGTCTGTTCCAACGGCATCGCCTACACCTTACAGTTTTTCGCACAGCGCGGTCTTCCTCCCGCAGCGGCCTCTATTCTTATGAGCATGGAATCTGTTTTCTCCCTGCTGGCGGGATTTCTTATTTTGCAGGAGCGGCTGAGCAGCCGTGAGCTGATCGGATGTGTGCTGATGTTTTCGGCAATCATCCTCGTACAGTTAAAAGGAAAAGAAAAGGAGTGAATTCTTTTATGAAAAATATCATTGAACAGGAAGTTGGAGGAATCCTTGACGATATCCTCGAAGATTACAAAAAAGGGCGTGCGGTTGACAAGATGGATATCTACAACCAGCCCGACAAAGCCGAGATCATGGATATCCTTGACAGTCTGTTTTCCATTGTCTATCCGGGATTTTTCCGCGACAAGACGCACAAGATCTACAACGTAAAGCACACCGTTTCCACCATGATCGAAGATGTCATGTTCCACCTGAACAAACAGATCTGTGTCGTATTAAAATATACCCACGAATGCAATGACTGCCAGGAAGCCATTGAAGAGTTTGCACAGAATGCAACCGTTTCCTTTATGAAACGCATTCCAAAAGTCCGGGAATATCTTGAGACAGACCTTCAGGCAGCTTACGATGGCGATCCTGCTGCACGCAGCAAAGACGAGATCGTATTTTCTTATCCGGGACTTTATGCCATCACGGTATACCGTCTGGCGCATGAGCTGTTTCTGCTTGGTGTTCCGCTTATCCCGCGTATGATGACGGAACAGGCGCACAGCAAAACCGGTATCGACATCCATCCGGGTGCAACCATCGGCAAATATTTCTTTATTGACCACGGTACCGGCATCGTGATCGGTGAAACAACCATCATCGGCTGCCATGTCAAACTGTATCAGGGTGTTACACTTGGTGCCCTTTCCACCAAAGGCGGTCAGAAACTGCGCGATGTGCGTCGTCATCCAACCATCGGCGACAATGTAACAATCTACTCCGGTGCTTCCATCCTCGGTGGGGAAACTGTCATTGAGGAGGGGGTTGTAATAGGTGGTAACTCGTTTATCACGAAATCCATCAAAAAAGGCACGAAGGTAAGCGTCCGCAATCAGGAACTCATCTTCCACAGTGACGACGAAAAGCTTCACCACAAAGAACAGGACGAATCCTGGTTTTATATTATTTGAATTTAAATACTAAAGAAGGATTTTTATGAATACAAACACAAAAGCATTTCGGGAAGGCTTCCGTGATGGCATCCCCATCGGGCTTGGATACCTTGCGGTCTCCTTCTCTCTTGGCATTTCCGCAAAACAGGCAGGTCTGACCCCCTTACAGGGATTTGTGACCAGCTTTCTGGAAAATGCATCCGCTGGCGAGTACATTGCCTTTACCCTTATCGGCGCAGGTGCCACATACATCGAATTATGTCTGATGACAATCATCGCCAATGCACGCTATCTTCTGATGAGCTGCGCCATGAGCCAGCGGTTTTCACCGGATACGCCGATGATTCACCGGTTTCTTGTCGCATTTGACCTGACGGACGAGCTGTTTGGCATTGCCATCGGGCGCCCCGGATATCTCAATCCCTACTACAGTTACGGTGCCTTTCTTGTCGCACTTCCGGGCTGGTCCATCGGAACCGCCGCCGGTGTCATCGCCGGCAATCTGCTGCCGGGTGATATGGTAAAAGCACTCAGCGTTTCTTTGTTTGGTATGTTTCTGGCAATCATCATCCCGCCTGCCAGAAAAGACAAAGTCGTGCTGGTGTTGATCATCATCAGTTTTGCAGCAAGTTACCTGTGCAGCCGTCTCCCGGTTATCCGTGACATTTCCAGCGGAACGCGCACGATCATCCTGACACTGATCATCGCAGGAATCGCCGCATGGCGTTTCCCTCCGCAGACGGAGATCACTCCGGAAAATGCTGACGCACAAAAAGAACAGGGGGCAGATGTATGAGTGGAAATATTTATATCTACATTGCAATCGTAGCGATCACCAGTTATCTGATCCGCGTGCTTCCGCTGACGCTGATCCGCAAGCCGATCAAAAACCGGTTTATCCGTTCTTTCCTGTATTATGTACCCTATGTCACACTTGCGGTTATGACCTTTCCGGCAATCATCGATGCCACCGCCACACCGCTTGCCGGAGCGCTTGCTCTAATTGTCGGCATCTTTATGGCATGGAAGGGACTCGGACTTTTCCCGGTTGCGATCGCCTGCTGCATCATCGCTTACCTTGGCGGGCTGATTTTTTAGAAGAAATGCCTGAATCATTTTTTGATTCAGGCATTTCTTCTATCCCCAAAGTGAAAATAAAAATACTACAATACCAAGGAGCACGAGTACCACACCCGTCACACGGTTAAGTGTTTTCGGTGTGGCTTTATTTGCAAATACCGCAGCAATTCTTGCCCAGATCAGGGTAAAAATCACACACAGCGTAAACACCAGCCCGTCCGGTTTTCCGCCAATAACAAAATGGGACGCTGCCCCCGTAAACGCAGTAAATGCCATAATAAATACACTGGTTCCGACTGCTGTCTTCAGTTCATACCCAAGTACAGAAGTCAGGATAAGAAGCATCATCATGCCGCCGCCAGCACCGACAAATCCACAGATAAATCCGATACAGATACCGCTTATGACCGACTGGATGGCACGCTTTTGTGCGGATACCCTCTGCATGGTCTCTTTGGTTGTCATAACCGGGCGAACAATAAATTTGATACCAAGTAAAAATGTCATAAAGACAGAAAAATTTCCCATTGTGGCAGATGGTACAAGACTTGAAACATAGCTTCCTACCACGGTAAATGCAAGGACACTGACCATCATGATCAGACCATTTTTCACATCAAGATTCTTATTTTTTCCATAGGTATACGCAGACACTGCACTGGCAAGTACATCAGAAGACAACGCAATCCCGACCGCCATATACGGCTCCATCCCAAGAAATGTGATAAGCATCGGGCTGATAACCGCTGCCGCACTCATCCCGGCAAAACCGGTTCCAAGTCCGGCTCCCATACCTGCAAAAAATGTTACTAGAATCGTAAATAATACTTTCATTCTCCTGTATCTCTCCTTTGTTCCAGATAAAAGGTAATTCTAGCACATTTTTCAAAACAAATCCAGCATGTTATCCAGATAAATTTCTTCCCGGACATGCAGCTGATATTGTGGCTTTGTCATGTAATATAGCAGAAACTCTAAAATCAGTGCACTTCCAAGTCCCCGTCCCTCGATCTTAAAATTAGAAAATCCCATTGGAAAGTAAACATTTTGGATTGCCTCTATTCCAATAAATCCCGGATTTTGCATGGCTTTGGAAAAGCGATATCCCCGCTCAGATTCCGGTGCCGTACAGTGATGTTCCCTATTTTCTCCAAGATTCTTGCGGCTGACCGCTTCATAACAGGCTTTCCTGTCCTTACAGCCAAACCAGCAGCATTCATTGCACAAAAACTCCACCTTGTCTTTTTCTGGCCAAGACAGTGTCTTCCATCGGTCATAGGCTTTATTTAAGCGAAAATCAGGAACAACATACCGGAAATCTTCACGTCGTATTTCCTCTGCCAGCTGCTTAAAATCCGTGATTACTTTTGTGGTGGACGAAACAAAATAAAGGTGTGGATAATGTTTTTTCAGATATTCCAACAGCAGATCCGAATGGACAATCACACCGTTTTGCACATCTTTATTTTCTTCCAGTAAAGCACAGAGCGCATTGCATTTCCGGTCAGAAAGATGCTTCTCTTTTAAAAGAGAGTTGCTGAAGGTCAGCCGCGCGGATATTCCATACTCCTGCATCAGTGCCAGAACTTCTTTCGGATCATTCTCTCCAAAACCGGCACGTCCGCCGCCCCAGATACAATCTGCCGGAGCTCCATAGATCGAACCGATTTCACACCAGTCATAAAACCAGTCCCTGTGCTCCCGATATAACGGAAGAAACACGCGGTATAGTTCATAAAATTCAAACAAGCCCGGAAGGTGATAATACGCTTTTGCCGTTATCTTCATCCCCGCTCCTCCTTGTCTTTGAAAAAGAAGCCATTCTCTCCTGCGAAAATGGCTTCTGAAATACTACTACTTATTTTCAAAATTAACACTGCGGATCATGTTACGGTTGATGATCTGTGTCCCCTTTTTCGGTGTCTCGATCTTCACCCACTGCGCATCCACGTCCATCAGTTTTCCTTTGATACCACCCACATCATTAAATAAACTTACCGCACAATCTTTTCCTATATAAGCATCTAAAATTGAACCACTCATAATTTCACATTCCTTTCCATTCTCTGTCACAATAAACGAATTCTCATCCTGAACTGCCAGCATATTGAGGGTATTTACCATATTTAAATTATTGACAGCTGTCATTATTGTTACTGCATCCATACCTTCATCACCTCATAGATATCAGTGTAGCATTCTTTATGTACACTTGCAATTACTTTCTCCCTCTTTCCCGCTCCGACATCGGGACTTCATTTTTCATGTAAGTATCCCACACCTGCATCCGATCCTGCTCATCCAGTTTGCGCAAAACTTTTGCCGGAACACCTGCCACAATACAGTTATCCGGAACATCGCGGGTTACGACTGCCCCTGCCGCTACAATACAGTTCTTTCCGATGGTCACTCCGCCACAGATCGTTGCACTCGAACAAATCCAGCTTCCGCTTCCGATATGGATGGGCTTTGCATACTCCAGGTCATGAAAACCATCCGGATACTGCTGCGGCAGCCGCTCATCGGAAAGAAACGGATGACACGGGGTTGCAATGGTCACATTTGCGCCTACCCACACACCATCCTCCAGCGTAATCGGCGCACAGTCCAAAAATGTACATTTATAGTTGACAAAACAGCCTTTTCCAAAATGGATATTTACGCCATATTCACAATAAAATGGGGCAAAAATGGCTGCTCCTCCATCCTTTGCAGATGGAATCAGTTTTTCTAACAAACGCTGTTTTCTCTTTTTCATCCACAGCGGAGTGCGGTTGAATTTATCACAGGTTTCCATGCCAAATTTATGATATTGTTCCAGATCTTTGCTGTCGGCATTGTAAAGTCTGCCGGCTTTCATTCGTTCCCAGTTATTCATGTTTATCTCCCTCTTTTTTATTTCCTTTAGTATAACAAACTTTTGCAATACAGGAAACTGAAGTTTGGTGACTATCTGGTTCTCTTAGGTGCTATTATGCGCGAGGAAATGATGATTGACTGGCTAAAAAAATGTATCAAACTGCTCGATTAACATGCTCCCTCTCCCTTCAAATAGGCAATCACTTCGAATAGATCCGGTAACACCACCTCTGCTTTTTCCTGCATTTCTTCATTTGCAGGCAGCAGATCCGGAACCATGATCGGATGCAAATGTCCTGCATGTGCCGCACGAATCCCATTGTAGGAATCCTCAATCGCATACGCGCGCTCCGGTGCAACCCCAAGTTCTGCACAGGCCTTTAAGAAAATGTCCGGTGCCGGTTTGCTGTGCTCCACCATATCCCCGCAGATCATTTTGTCAAAAAAATCCAAAATTCCAGCATCCTTTAACTGGTTTGTCACGGTCTGTCTGCGTGTCGAAGATGCCAGCGCAATCTTCTTTCCACCTTCTTTTAAAAAGGTGAGCAGTTCCACAACCCCCAGTTTCATCGGGAGCCTGCCGCCATCGTATCTGCTGTGATAGATAGCAGAGGACTCTTTCGCATAAATATCATACGGAAAATCCTCCCCATAAATTTCCAGCATAATCTCCCGCGTCCGTTTCATCGTCGTCCCCGTACAGGAAAGCACCGCTTTCTCAATATCTGGAATCTGGTATTTATCTGCAAGCTCCTTCCAGCACTGCATCACAGCCCGCTCAGAATCAAAAATCACACCGTCCATATCAAATACAACTGCATCGTAACCGGTTTTCTTTTCCATAGAATAATTTCCTTTCTGTCTTACGTGACAGTTTTATTCTAACACGATTTATCCAATTAGTGCATGATAGATTCTCAGATCATCGTCCTTGAATACGTTAAATATGACTTTTTTTATTCTGCTGTCCTCATTGATATAATTCTTTACCGTCTCGGTAGCGATTTCTGCCGCCCTTTGCTGTGGAAAACGAAACACCCCCGTTGACAGACAACAAAAAGCTACTGACTCTGCTCCCATGTCCGCCGCCAGCTTGAGACATTCTCTGTAGCAGCTTGCCAGCAATTCTTCCTCTTTTCCTGTAACCTCCCACTGTATGATCGGTCCTACGGTATGAAGAATATATTTTGCCGGAAGATTATAACCGGACGTAATCTTTGCCTTTCCGGTTTCTTCTTCATGTCCCTGCTTTTTCATAATTTCATACATTTTCAGGCGAAGTTCCATCCCTGCATATGTGTGGATAAAATTGTCAATACAGGCATGCATCGGGGAAAAACATCCAAGCATCTGCGAATTACAGGCATTGACAATTGCATCGCATTTTAAGGTTGTGATATCTCCCTGCCAGATATAAAGTCTTGGATCAGATGCTACCGGTGTCAGGTCTGCAATGTCTGTGATCCCTCGCTCCCTGTTTCTTTCGATAAGATATTCGTCCTGAATCTTTAAGAAATCTGCCGGGATTGGTTTTGGCAATCTGGTATTCATCAGGGAACGGAGCAAATTCTCCTGTCCCTGTTTATCTTTAGGAATCTTTTGCTTCCGAAAGCGGATTTCCTCTTTCAGAAGATATTGAATCAGGTAGCATCTTCTTTCTTCCTGTGTCATAATACACTCCCCCTTATCGCAGTAATTGCCTTTGCCATATCACCGCCGATCCCAATTGCGCGCTCTTTAAAGCTTTCCGGCACTACCGCCTCATCTTTATTCAATCGAATCAGGCTGTATGACTTATTTTCACGTACCATTTTCTCAAACGGAAACCGGATAATAATGGGTGTGTTGAATCCGACTCCAAGTTCTAAAAGTACAACCTTTTTATCTTTGTTCTGTTCCAGAAAATCCGCATATCTGTCGGCAGCCTCATGCCATGCTTCATCTTCTACGAAGTAACTATCACAGCGCAGATGCATTGCCATTTTTCCTCCGCATACCGGACATTTGGGCACAAGTTCGGATGGGATCAGACAGTCTTTTCTGGCTGCATCCATCTTTTCAAACAGTTCTTTTGCATCATACACCTTTGGATGGCAGCCGCGCTGACACTGAATTTCTCCATAATCACCCTGCGTTGCAAAAATCCGCTCTGCCGAAAATCCGGCCTTATAAAACTGATGATCGACATTCGTGGTAAGTACAAAATACTCCTTATCCTGCACCATGGCAAACAATTCCTGATACAGCGGCAATGCCGGTGGATCAAACCGGTTGATCAGCGCATGTTTGGACCAGTAGCCCCATCTTGCTTCCTCCGAAGGAAATGGATAAAAACCCGCTGCATACATATCGGTCATATACTGACCGCCATATTTTCCGATGAATTCCGCAAAGTTTTCCCGAAACCGCTTTCCACCATACGCAAGTCCTGCCGCCGTGGAAGCTCCCGCGCCTGCACCTATAATCACTGCATCGGCATCCTTTAGGAGTTTTGCTGCATTTTTGATCTGATCCTCATATGCATCCTTTTGAAACACATAATCCTTTGCCGGAATCCCGCATAAAAATTTATTCCAGTCTACATGCCCTTTTCTGATTTTTTTAAAGATCATACTTAACCTCTTTTCTGAATGCACTGCTTCGGACAAATTTCTGCACATCTTCCACAATGAAGACAATGATTCTGATCGATTACAACCGGCTTCCCAGACACGTCAATGCATTTCTGTGGACAAACAGAATAACAGAGTTTACAGCCAATACATTTTTGTCCCACGAAATAACCGATTTGGATTTTCTCTCCTTTCCCTATCAGGATCGTATCTCTTACGATCTTTGACGGATTGCTGATATCAAAGTATTCCCCCTGCGCTTCATACAACTGAAATACTTCGAGTGCTTCCCACGTATCCCCCGGATAGATTTCTTTCATGTAGGGATTTTTTTCAAACATGAGAGTCAGATTCTTTTTCCCGATATTTTTCACGTTTCCGCGAAGCGATACTGCGCGCTTGTCTTTTGTCGCCGATATTGCCACATACTGCTGCTCCATAAGCTGTTCGTAAAATGCTTTTCCTTTTGCGGTAAGAAAATATACCCCATCCGCATCGTAGTACATCATATCAATAATTCTTGTCTGCGGATGTCCGTCTGAACCAATTGTTGCAACTGTGGTGGAGTGAATTTCTTCAACCAAAAACTTTAAATAATCCATATTTGCCATTTCAAAACTTCTCCTTTATTGAACATCAGCCCTCACCTTTGGCGAGGGCTGATACTTTCATCAATATCGGCGTTCGCCTTTATCGATGAAATTTAGAATTCGTAAGGTGGATTTCCTGAGAAATCAGCAATCACACCGTGAGGATTTTCAAGGTAAAATACCTCAAAAATCGGGTTATCTGCTGTCTGATACTGTCCCTTAACGATTGGATTGTTCATGCAGCCTTCCTTGACACTCATGTTGTCTTCAAATACAGCCTTGCCATGAAGACGGATCCATGCATACTCTGGAGAAGAAACGGATACTTCGATTTCCGGATTCGCAAGCATATCTTTGTAAACATCCTTTGTGTTGTTTGTGCAGAACCAGAGCTTTCCATCCTGCTCAAAACAGAACATGAATGGACGGCACTTTGCCTTTCCGTCACGTCCTACGGTTGCCAGATACTGTACTGGGTTTGCCTGTAAAAATTCTACTATTTTCTGCATAAAATAGTACCTCCTGAATTGTTTTTGTTGTAACTCTTGTTGTTACATCTAGTGGTTGCACTATAACATGATTTTAATGTAATGTCAACGGTTACATCAAATTTTTGTAGCTTTTTTGGTTACATCTGATTTTTTCCTATAAAATAAAAGCCCCAGACTTATCATCTGAAGCTTCCTTTCTACTGCTCTTTTTCTATACATGAGGCAACATCGTTTTTCACATCCGCAAGCGTTATCTGGGAAAGTTTTTCTTCCATTGCCTTTTGCACCTCCAGCAATCGGTTATCCAAAACACGGTGAATATTTTTCCCTACCGGACAGTTCGGGTTCGGATTCTCATGAAAATGAAACAATTGTTCCTCCGGCGTACACTCTACCGCTTTGTATATATCGAGAAAAGTAATCTGCTCCAAAGGTCTGGTAATCGTAACTCCACCGGTTCCTCTTGACACCTCAATCAGCCCTGCCGCCTTTAACTGCTGCAATATTTTTCGTATTATGACCGGATTCGTACCAATGCTGCCCGCCATAAAATCACTCGTCATCTTCTGATCTGTAAATGTATCTATACAGGTAAACATATGAATTGCCATTGTAAATCTGCTTGAAATCTGCATGATCTGCACCTCTTTTCCGTGTTTATCCTATCAGATTGCGAATGTAATTGCAATGGTTACGTTACTGTTCACTCAGTGCCTGAACAACAAAGTATTCAGGTGTTGCGTGAACCGTAAAAATCGTCATTTGAATTGAACTTATAAAATCCCTCTACGGCTTTACAACAGAATCTTTGATCTGCAGTTGCCTGCTCCCCATTATAGGAAATTCCAATGATAGAACGGTTCTGTCCGGCTGCAATCCCTGAAATCGAAGGCACATTTCCCATTACTCCGATGTCCTGCTGCCCGGCCGCGAACGATTTATTTTCCGGTGGTCCAAATTCAAACTCCGTAAAGTTGATGTCTACTGCATCCTCTTTTAATGCATCGGTAAGCCACCCTTTATCCCGCAAAACGTAAAGCGGTACATAGCCGGGAACCGGCTGAATGGCAATATTCAGATGCGTCCCGGTTTCGGAAGATGCCTCCTGTTTGAAACCGCATCCAAACATCTGAAGTGCAAAAGCTGTCACAAGCAGCAACACAATAATTTTATTGTGTCAGGCACCTTGTTCCTTTAAGTGTGTATGTCAGATCTTTATATATTCATCGTCATATATGGGGGAATGCATATAATTCCATCTTTTACAATTAAATTTCTTGAATGAATAATATAACTTTCCCCTATGCACTCCTTGTATTTTTCTCTGAAATTATTTAATGAGGTCGTTTTGTATTGCTTTCCTGACTTCACTTCAATCGGAAACATCTTATATTTTAATCTGCGGTTATTTGAAATAATAAAATCAATTTCCATATCATTTCGATGCTTATTTTCATTATAATATCATGGCTCCTCCAGATTATGCGCATATATATTAGTTCTATATTTTATGATTATACGCACATTCTACAAGGTCATATGTTCATGCTTTTCCTCATTTCACATCATAAATCTTACCTAATTATATCGGGAAAAGCAGTTTGTATTATATGCTGTGTTATTAGTTTTCTGGGATTTGTGACGATATATTATATATAGCATAGTACAGATTCTAAACGGATTTTGAATTTATTTGCAGGGAGGCTTTTATATGTCAATGAATATTAACGGTTTAGGTAATACCTATAATAGTATCAATACAAATAGCAAACAGTATAAGGCATTGAAAGAAAAAGGCTGGTTATCTGGAGTAATTGAAAATGAATCCATGATGTCTCCGGAAGAAAAGATGATATATGAAATATTCGGTGGAAGGGATACGATTATTAAAAATCTGATGAAGCAGTTTGATTCGGACGGAGATTTACTGAATGCAAATGGTGTTGCAGGTATGGATGTGACTGGCAAGGGTACATCATGGCAGAAACTTACAAATGTATCCGAAGATCATCGTCAAAAAATGTTTGATAATGTGAAGCGGGAATTTATTCAGGAAAAAGGTCTTTCAAATGGTGACACAACAAAGCGTTCCGATATTTTCAAAGATTATCAGTTGAGCGTCAGCAAAGACAAGCGTTTAAGTGGTACATGGACTTTAGAACAATATGAAGGACAATACAGAGCTGCTATGTATGCAGCCGTAAAATCAGCCAATCCAAATTGGAAGCCCGGACAAGCATTTGATACAGGCATTCTTGATAATGTCACAAGAGAATCCGTAGAAGCTACACTTGTCCAAAATGGTAACAGACTCGTTCGTAATTCTATTGATGTATCGGTATAAAAGGGAGAAACGTATAGACTTTGTGATGATAGCTCTGTTTAATATATGATATTCGGTTGGCATATCTTTTTGTGCTTCCACATTTACTATAATCTGCGATAATCCATCTTTCATTCGTACATAAAACACGATATCAAAATTGATTGTTCCTTCATTGATTTCTGTGTTTTCCGTATTCATTCCAACCACACGCTCACCATTAATATTTGTAAGTCCCGGTTCCGTTGGAACTACACCAATCTTAGGTTCTCCCTCAATATATTTTACTACATCTCTGGGATTCATACCTCGAAATTCTTCTACCGTATCAACTAAAATATGTGCAAGAATACTTTTATGACCAAGCAGTCTCTTAGCCTCTCATCATATTGTGCTTTATCATCTGTTGCATTCACAGCATTTGCTATTTCTGTATTCAAGTCAGCATCCCAAACGAATGGTATTTTTCCAGATCTTTGCTATCGGCATTGTAGAGTCTGCCGGCTTTCATTCTTTCTCAGTTATTCATGTCTGTTTCTCCTTTTTTCTGATCGCATCCCTTATTCTTCTTTCTCCAGAAATGTCTGCACATTTTCTTTTGTAACCTTCTGATATGCGCGATATATATATTTATAATTTTTAAACGGATTTGGATTATTTTCATCCTCTGTGGCAATCGAAAATGCAAGATTTGCCATTGCTGCTGCCTGCCCTTCTTTATCATTATATACGGTTGCTGCAAGTGTTCCGTCTTTTACCGCTTCAAGCCCTTCTTTTGTTCCATCTATTCCAAAAAATACCGGCCGGTTTGTTTCCGTATACCCGAGCTTTTCATAAGCATCCATAGCACCGAGTGCCATTGCATCATTATTGGCAAGAACAACTTCCATCCGGTTGTTATATTGTCCGATCAGCTGCATCATACGGTTCTGTGCCTGTGCACGGTTCCAGTTTGCAATCTGATAGCTCAGCTTTTCCAGTTCAATTCCCTGTTCTTTCAGACTCTCCACAACACTTTCGGTTCTTATAATGGCATCCTGATGCCCCATTTCCCCCTCAAGAATCACATACTGGATCTTTCCATCATGATTACGGTCCACATCCGGATGTTCTTTGATATAAGCTGCTGCAAGCTGTCCCTGCATCTGTCCGGATTGTTTTGCTTCTGCTCCGACATAGTATAACTGATCCCACTGCATCAGGTCTTCTTCCACCGGTTCCCTGTTAAAAAATATAATGGGAATATCGTGTTCCTGCGCGGCTGTAATGATCTGTGACGGATCCGTCCGGTCTGCCAGGTTGACGCACAGAATATCACAGCCATTGCCGATCATTTCCTGCACCTGATCGTCCTGCGTTCTTTGCGAATTTGCAGCATCCATAATGGTCAGGCTGATATCATATCCCCTTTTTTCCAGTGTCCTGCATTCCCTTTTAAAATCTTCCAGAAGCTCCCCCAGAAAGGTATCTCTCTGGTCATAACATGCGACACCAATATAAATCTGTTTCGGTATTTCCTTTTTTTCGCTTCCACATGCACCATACAAAAGAATTCCCATCAGACCAAATAATGCCATAGTGTTTTTTATTTTTCTTTTATCCATGATAACCTCTGATTTTACCGGCTGATTGTAAACAGCAGATTCCGGTTCTCCTCCGAAAAAAGATTTTCCCGTGTGAGAATGGTATGTGTAATCTGCCGGTCTTTCATTTTATAGAAAAAATTATGTCGTTTTTTAATAAGCTCTGCAACGCTTTCATAGCCTGCGTCAAACTCATCCGGAGCAACCAGACATTGTGCCCATCCTGCATCCAGATAATAAACTGCCTCCGTTGAATTTCCAATTCCATAGAGTACCGCCCCATACAGGTCATTATCCTTTGCCGCCTCCCCGGCTTCCACAAAGCTTGCATTATCCAAAGCCATCACGATATCCACTCTTCTTTGTGTCTGTAAATTGATTTTCTCTTTCGAATCATTTTCTTTTGATACAGACCATAAAATTTCTGCGCCACTCCCCTTTAATGTATCACAAATCCCCTTCATTCTTTTTATCACTGCTTCTGAAGTGGCATGCTGCGAATAGATCCCAATCTTCTTCCCGATCAGATTTCCACGGTAATTTTCCAGAAGCTTTTGGGCAAGATCCGCACCCATATGGTAATGATCAGGTTCTATTGTATGCAATCCGGACAGTTCTTCGGTAAATGTATCTCCCACGGCCATTATAGGAACACTTTTTTCCAGCTGTTTTAGCTTTTGCTGCCCATCCCGGTTTGCAATCGGTTTTACGATCACCGCATCTGCTCCTTTTACAATTTCCTGATTCATAATCTCAATCTCATCATTGGCGGTTTCCATATTGTCCTTACTGATGATCACAACATCTGCATCATATTCCCGTGCTGCCATTTTCAGTCCGTATTTAAACGCTGACCACTCGCTCTCATCCACATCCGGTATGATCACCGCGATTGTTGCCGGTTCATGGCCGTTTTGCTTATAGATGATAAAGCCGAGAACCAGAATCACGAGAATTCCCAGTACTGCCTCTATTATCACAAATGTTTTTTTCCCATGTTTCATTTTAAGAATCCTCCGGCATATGGTGTTCCTCAAATTTCCTGCAGTTTTCCTCACTGTAAACAATTTCAGGAATGATAACTGTCACTGTCGTTCCCTCATCCAGTTCACTTTCTATCTGAAGTCCATATGGTTCTCCAAACAATAACCGAAGCCGGTTATTTACATTCACAAGCCCGACTCCGGAGCCTTTTTTATGTACACGGTTTGTATCCTTCAATAACAGGTCAATCTCCTCTTCCGGAATCCCCATTCCGTTATCCGATACCTGCATAAAGATATTTTCTTGTTCTTTCCATCCGCGAATGAGGATTTTTCCGCAGTCATCCATCTCCCTTACGCCGTAATTGATCGCATTTTCAAGGATCGGCTGCAGCACAAGTTTCACGATACAATCATCCAGAATATCCGGATTGATATCAAATACAACCTCAAACTTGTTTTTATACCGCACTTTTTGTATATTAACATAACTTTGTGCGTGCTGCAGTTCATCCCTTATGCGGATAACCGTATGTCCTTTTGAAAGGCTGATCCGGAAAAGCTTTGCCAGCTGTGTGATCATAAAGGCAGCTTCCTCATTTTTACCGCTTTCTATCATCCAGGTGATGGAGTCTAATGTATTGTATAAAAAATGCGGGTTGATCTGGCTTTGCAGCACATCAAATTCGCTTTTTCTTCTTTCATTCTGTTCCCATATGACTTTTTTCATCAGTTCGGAATTCTGCCGGTAGGATTCCTGAATGGATTGTCCCAGATGCCGGATCTCTGTTGAGCCTCCGATTGCAATCTTTTCTTCTTTCCCTTCCTGATATTCACGCACCGAGTGATCCAGCTTCATAATCGGCCGCGATATCCGCACGGAAATGATGCGGTTTACAAATACAAGCATCATTGCCATAAGCAGTAAAATTAGCAGAACAAACTGCTTTACATCTGCCATTTTATTTGTGAATATTTCATACGGCATAACACAGACCAGGCGCCATCCTGTATAACTGATTGCCCCCACCATAACTTTTCTGTGATTTTTTTCCAAATATTCATCGTAAAATTTTTCTTTGGACGAAGCTGCCTTTACGCTGCTTTCCGTATCCATACCATTGTCAATTCTTGCCTGATGCGGATGATAAATAATATTTCCCTCACCATCACACAGATAAAAATACTGTCCTTTTCCTGACGTATTGATCCGTTCCATCATACGTGAAATCCCGGAATAGTCCATATCCACAAGCAGCACCCCCAACTGTGTATCTGTCCCATTCGTAAGTTCCACGACACGGCTGGAAGAAATCACCCAGTAATACCGACAGGTACCGTCATCAAATAAATTCTGGACATGGGGTGTGGAAAAATGGATATTCTCCATACGTGTTTTTGCCTGCATAAACCATCCCTGTCTGGTAACATCCGGTTCTTCTTTCTGGGCAACAACCGGCTCTGCTGCCATAAGGCTTCCGTATCCATTATATATAGCAATGCTCCTTAAGTTCTCTTTATTTGCCTCATATAAAAGATTTAACCCTTTGTGGATGGATTCGTTCTGTTCCCGGATATCGTTTTCCTTTATAACATCATAATATGCGGCATCCGATACCTGCCTCATATTCACAAGATAATTTTCTATGGAATCCACCGTCTGATCCATAATCTTTCGGTTATTATCCACAATATTCTGCTGTGTGATCCCCGAAAATCTCCAATATACCATCATGCCCATACAGACCATAATTAAGGTTGATATTACAGAAAATGCAACCATGATGGTTGACTGGATATCTCCCGGTTTATTTTTCATTTTTTTCATATGCTGTCCTGTATTTTGAAGGGGATACCCCAAACTGTCTTTTAAACACATAACTGAAGTAATTTGGATCGGAATATCCCACACTCTTTGCAATCATATAACTTTTTTCCGCGGTTTCCACAAGCATGCGTGCCGCCTTATCCATACGGTATTCCGTCAGGTATCCGACAAAAGAATTCCCTGTTTCTTTTTTGAACATGCTTGAAAAATAAGAATTTGACACGCCCAGTTCTTTACAGATATCGTCAAGCCCTAAATCTTCCTGCTGATAATTGTCGTGCACATATTCTTTTGCCCTCCCGATCAGGGATTTCTTGGAATGATACCGGGCATCTGCCATGTCATCATGCAGCATACAGCAGAATTTTAAAAGCCATTTCTGCAAAACCTGCGGTTCTAAATTACACAGTTCATTATACAAAGAACCGATACCTCCCGGTATTTTTGTGGTATCCATTTCATTGTTGACCATAAAATGATACAGTTCGCCAATGAGTTCCATAACTGCCACATGATATTTTTCCAATGATTTCAGGTCAAGGAAATTATGCTGCATGTAAACTTCTATGGCATTTGCAATATCTTCATTTTCTCCAAGGCAGATCTTTTTGAACACATTGGACAGTTCTGTTTTCTCTCCGGCATCCCTTTGGATTTTTCTCTGTGGAACAATCTCTTTTAAATTTATCGCCCGGTTGCTTCCATATAAAACACGATAGGAAACCGCTTCCCTGGCGCTTTGATACGATGCTGCAATCTTTGCAATGTGCCCACATACCTGACCGATCCCTATGGTTACTTTTGCCCCCATAATATGATGGATATATTTACAGAAACGGTCACAGGCATCCGTCAGTTCTGAAATTTCTTCCTCACTTTTTAACTGCATAATCATAATGGTATCCCCAAGATAGCGAAAACGCTTCGCGTTCCATTTTTCCCCGAGGTTCTCCCCTGCCTGCCGGTCTACCGATACCGAAAGCAGCCGTATATCCATGCCCTCCGGAACCTGACTTGCCGATGTGTGTATGATCAGGCAGCAATACCACGGGCCTGTAAAAGCAATCTGGTAATCTTTAAAATAATGCGGCATCTCCTCTTCCGGAATACGTCCTTCAATAAGCGTTGTATACAAATTCGCCTGCAGCATCGGAAGGGAATCCGCATAATATTTTTTCAAAAGATCCGTATTTCTTTTTTCACTGATCTCATAGTCCAGTTTCTCTTTCAGACGCTTAAACACTTCTGTTATTTCCACAGCATTGAGCGGCTTTAAAATATATTCCTCGATTTCAAGATGCACGGCTTCTTTTGCATATTCAAAATCATCAAACCCGGTAAAAAGCAGAATTTTTGTTGCCGGATACTTTGCTTTTATATGCGCACACAATTCCAGTCCGTCCATATACGGCATCCGGATGTCCGTCATAACAACATCCGGCTGCATTTCTTCAAGCATATCCATTGCTTTAAATCCGTTGTTTGCATGCCCGGTAACCTGAAAACCGAGTTCCTCCCATTTAACTTTTTTAACGATGGCTTCAATGACTTCTTCTTCATCATCCACCAGCAATAATGTATACATACCTCTTCCCCCATGTTATTTTATTTATTATAGCAATTTGTCCAGATAAAGTAAAACCTTTCCAACATAAAACAGAGATGCCCTGCATGTTTCATGCATCACCGGCATCCCTGCTTTTTCATTATAGAGGAGAGTATATGTTTTATTTTTTCTGAACGTATTTCAGACAATCCAGTGTTACTGCAACAAGGATGATAATACCCGAGAATACGAACTGGAGGTTGGTATCAATACCCAAGATTGTGAGGGAGTATGTTAATGCTGTAAAGATACATACACCGGTAACAACACCGGAAATCTTACCAATACCACCGGTAAATGATACACCACCGACAACGCAGGCTGCAATGGCATCCATATCCCAGCCCTGTCCATAAGCGGCAGAACCAGATCCTACCATTCGGGTACATTCAAGCCAGGAACCAAATCCGTAAAGGATACCTGCCATAATAAATGCACCAAGTGTTACTGCAAAGACAGAAATTCCTGAAACAGCTGCTGCCTCCGGATTTCCTCCGACTGCATAAAGATTTTTACCAAAGGTTGTTTTGTTCCAGATAAACCATACAATGACAATTGCTGCAACTGCCCAGAGAATGATGGTCGGGAATCCATTGACTTTTGGAATTACCATATTCGGAATGGTCGGCTCGATCGCTCCGAAGGAAACACCTTTTGTCGCATAGGTGACCAGACCAAAAATGACAAGCATGTTTGCCATGGTCGATATAAACGGATGCATCTTGAATTTCGCTGTAAAAAATCCGGCTATACTTGTAAAGAACGTACATAATACAATACATGCTACCAGTGCAAGAACGACTCTTGCCGGTGTCGGTACTTTCGTAAAATCAAAGATGTGTCCGAACACACCACCTGTATTTACACCCTGATGCATGATAATGGTTGCGGTTGTCATTCCCATACCAACCATTCGTCCAACGGAAAGATCCGTTCCTGTAAGAAGGATCAGACCTGCAACTCCAAGTGCTAAAAACATTCTAGGCGATGCCTGCTGGAGAATATTTAAAATATTATTATACGTAAGAAGCGGCGTTCCTTTTTTGATTGGAGTTATGATACATAACGCAACAAAAATAAGAATGATCGCGATGTAGAGTCCATTCTGTAAAAGGAATGTTCTCCGGTTAAATGTATACTTATAATTTTCCCATTTCTGTGCCTGATTTTCTGCAAATGTAAATTTGGACAACCGGAGCAGATCAATCAGATGATACTTGTAACTGTACGCATCATGCTTCCGGTCTTTAATCCTCTGATACTCTTTTTCCAGTTCAATCTTTTCATTGGAAACACGGTTCTTATATACATAATTTTCTTCTTTGACCTCGGCCTGGGCGGAAGTCTTTGCCAGAGTTTCTTTGTGTTCCTTTTCAATCTTTGCAAGTCTCTGCTGATGCTCCTGCAGTGCCTGTTCCTTTTCCGCTATACAACTTGCCTTAACTGCATTATAATACTTGTCAAAATTATTTTTGAGATAATTTTCTGCTTTCCCGATCAGTTTTGCGATCTGGTCTTTGTTCTGTGCCTCTACCGCTTTTGCCTGTTCAAGCTCCTTCTGGCAGGATGCAATCTCAGAATCTTTTTCCCCTTTGGAAAGTGTTTTATCTCTTTTTACGTTTTCGATCCTGCCCTGGTACATAATGACTTTTGCCGTACCATCTTTTCTGAGTTCATCAATCTCTTTTTGTATTTTTCCGACATATTCCTCAATCGGCTGACGCAGTGTTTTTTCCTGCTCCGCTGTAAGAATCTTGCTATTTGCCATATCTGTCCCCCCTGCCTATAAATATTTCGCGCTGAGGCGAAGTAATTCTTCCTGATTCGTTTCCTTTGTATTGACAATGCCCGCAAGCCGTCCGTTCGACATGACACCGATCCGGTTTGTAATACCAAGGATTTCCGGCATCTCAGAAGAAACCACGATAATGGTCTTTCCCTGCTTTGCCATCTGTATGATCAGGTCATAAATTTCATATTTTGCGCCGACATCAATTCCTCTTGTCGGTTCATCCATCATAAACACCTTCGGTTCACGCTCGAGCCACTTTCCAAAAATAACCTTCTGCTGGTTTCCTCCGGAAAGACTTGAAATCATATCGTTTGGTCCCAGACATTTGGTATGCATGACTTTAATTTCATTTGCGGTAGCCTTTGTCATTTTCGGTTCTGAAAGTGCCGCGCCTTTTTTATATGCATTAAGATTTGCAATGGTTGTATTAAATGTAAGATTCCCTTTCAGGAATAATCCATTTGCCTTCCGTTCTTCCGTAATAAGCGCGAATCCATAATCCATTGCCTCTTTTGCACAGCTGAAATTCATAAGCTTATGGTTCAGATAAACACGGCCTGCGGCTCTTGTGCGGATACCGAATATGGTTTCCAGCAATTCTGTCCGTCCGGCTCCCACAAGGCCATATAAGCCAAAAATCTCCCCTTCACGGACATCAAATGTAACATCCTGTAAATACGGCTCATATTTTGTGGACAAATGCTGGATTGATAAAATAACATCTTTCGGCTGATTATCCACCGGTGGAAAACGGTTTTCCAGCACACGGCCTACCATTGCAGTAATCAGTTCATTCATATTTGTTTCTTTTGCACTTTTTGTCATGACCAGATTTCCATCCCGGAGTACGGAAATATCATCACAGATCTCAAATATTTCATCCATTTTATGGGAAATATAAATAAGGGAGATGCCCTGGTCACGAAGCATCCGCATCATATCAAAAAGTTTATCCACTTCCTGTACGGTAAGTGATGATGTTGGCTCATCCAATACGATTACTTTCGAATTATATGAGATCGCCTTTGCAATTTCACACATCTGCCGCTGGGAAACGGACATATTTCTCATCGGCTGATCCAGATTCACCGTCATTCCCAGTTTCCGGAATAATTCCGAGGCTTCATTTTTCATTCTTCCCTCATCGATCATCCCAAGGGAATTTACCGGGTATCTGCCAAGAAAGAGATTATCCACAACATTTCTCTCCAGACACTGGTTTAACTCCTGATGCACCATTGCAATCCCATTTTCAAGTGCATCCTTCGGACCGGAAAAATTCACTTCTTTTCCGTCAAGGTATATAGTTCCTTCGTCTTTCTGATAAGTTCCAAAAAGACATTTCATCATTGTTGACTTACCGGCACCATTTTCTCCCATAAGTCCCATAACGGTTCCTTTTCTCACATCAAGGTTGATATGATCAAGTACTCTGTTGCGGCCAAATGATTTACTCATGCCACGTATCGATAAGATAATATCTTTGCTCTGATCCCCCATACTATCCGCTCCTATCCTTTTGTTTTCGGGGAGAGAACCGTATCCCCCCCCCCGAAGTTAAGTTGTTTTACTGATTTAAAAGAGCTGTGTAAGAAGCTGCATTATCTGTTTTCACCATGTTGATGGCAAAAGCATCGTACTGTCCCGGATTGCCCAGACGGTTTGTGATATTAGACTCTGTCTGTCCGTCACCGCCAATGTACTCAACATCCAGATTTAAAAGGTCATCATACTTCTGTAACAGCGGCTGATAAGTAGAACTCAGGAAGTTATCAGAAGCATTGTAAATATTCAGCCATACCTTCTTTGTCGGATGGGCAGATGCATCTAACTGCTTGGATACCGGTTCCCATACAACGGTAGAATCTGTAAAATCTTTGTAGTTATCAGAGGTTACTGCCACGTTCAGGGAGTAGTAAGATCTCTCATCTTCTTTGTATACATAAACATCATTGCTTAATACATTTCCTGCATCGTCTGCGGTTCCGATACCCGTGTCAACATCTACACCATCCAGTGCATTTCTAAGAACACGCAGTGTCAGGTATGCCTGTACGTCTGCATGCTGGCTGATCGTTCCGCCGTAGCCTTCTGCAATTGCTGCAACCGCATCGCTGTTTGCATCATATCCGAATGTCGGTACACCGTTATCCTTTGACCATGCATTAAACATTGACATTCCCATTCCATCATTGTTGGATACAACGACATCAATGGAATCCCCGAAAGAAGATGACCATGTACCAATCGCATTGCCGGCTGTTGCTGCATCCCATGTAGCACCTGCTGAGTTTTTCATTTCCTGGGAAGCAAGTTCACGGATCACATAGGTTTTTCCACCTACTTCAATGCTTCCGTCCTGAACCTGTGATGCTTTTCCATCGGTATTGGTTCCTGCCGGTGCACTGTCTGCCTCGCCGTTTTTATCCACTGCTGTTCCAAGTGCTTTTCTGACACCTCTTGTACGGGCAATGGAATCATTGTGACCGATATCACCGATTGCTAAAACATAGCCGATCACGCCATCTCCGTTACGGTCAATCTTGTCAATATTTTTCTCGATGTAATCTTTTACCATGGTACCCTGAAGTTCTGCACCCTGATTTGCATCAAACCCTACATAATAAGTATCTTTGTTAAAATTGAGTGCTGTCATATCAAGCTCTCCTGTGGAACTGTTTGACGGCTGACGGTTAAACCATACCAAAGGTTTATCCTTGTTTGCGACAGTTGAGGTAGAAGTGCCTCCCCCTTTATTGCCTGCCTGTGTGCCACCGCCGTTGTTTCCCCCATCGGCTCCACATGCTGCGGTTGAAAGTGCAAGTACCGCCATCATCATAATTGCAACAATTTTCTTTTTCATAAGAATTTCCCCCTTCTTGTTTTGTTTGTAATGCTAGTATAAGAGGTTTTCATCTCATAAACTATAGAATATTTTTTGATTCACATTAAAAATTTTCATATTTTTCCGTTATTTGTTCAATTTTTTCATATTTTTTCTTTGTCATTTCGTCACTTTACCGTTGATTTATACTAAAAAAAGCCATCTTTCTTTACAAAGATGGCTTTTTAAATCTTTTATAAAAGGCTCTGTTATCATTGTTCCAGAATCACATGCCACGCCTCACACAGCCGTTCCAGCGACCACGCGGCATTTGCCGGACTTGTGGATGGAAGCACCATCGCTTCGATCCCCGTGACCGGAAACTGGTATCTTTTATAAAGCTGTCCTGCCTTGTTTCCGTTTGCATAAATACGTGTTATGTTCGTTTTTTCCAGAATCATGCCAATATCCGTCGGCTGTACATTTTTAATACTGCTGTCACTTGAGCCTTTGATGTCACAGCTTTGGATCACATCCCACAGGGCAATCCGGTGGGCAAGAAGCATTGCTTTTTTCTCCTCAATTGTATCCGGAACCGGCTCCTTTAAAAGTGTTGCAAGCACTTTCCAGAAACGGTTCTGTTTGTGCCCGTAATAAAAATTGTTTTCTCTTGATTTGACGGACGGCAGGGTTCCTAATATGAGAATTTCGGAAGCTTTGTCGTACACCGGTTCAAACGAATGGACAATGTGTTCATATTCCATGGGATTCTCCTTTTAAAGTTACCACCCTATCCGTATCCATCTTACTGCTTATCCTTCTCTAAGATCTGGTCAATCGCAGCTGTCACCTTTTTGTAGACTTCATCACTCGTGATTCCGCCCATGATCGGATCTCCGACAATGTTGCCATTACGGTCAACGAGAACTGTCGTTGGAAATGCCATAATATTTGTTGCGTATTTACCGGCCTCACTGTCCGAATCAAGGGAAAGGTTGGTATAGTCTGCCCCCTGTTTTTTCAGGATGCTTTTTGCTTCCGCAATTCCCTCTTTATTACCATCGAGTGAATCCGTGTTTACGCCAATGACCTGACCGCCCTTTGCCTTCAGTTCTTCATTTAATTTGTTGAGTGCCGGAAGTTCCTCCACACATGGCGTGCATCCATTAAACCAGAAATTAACAACCGTTACCGCATTCTGTGAAAAAATGCTGCTGTCCACCTTATTTCCATCCAGATCCTTCGCCTGAAAAGACGGAAAGACGGATGTTTCTGCATTCGCGCTTTGGGCGCCGGAATTTTCTGTTCCCATCTGCGCGGTAAGTTCCGTTACCTGATCCTCGATTTTCTTAATCTCTTCGATATCCTTATCCAGCTTTTTCAGGTCTGCCTCCGAAAACTGATCCTTCACATGATCCAGCTGTGTCTCCAGAAACGTTCCATAATTTTGTTCTCCTGCGTCTGCAGCTTTGTCTTTGTCAATGTTATTAAAAACCGTATTCCACAATTCCTGATGTTTCGCAATAATGGCATTTTCCTTTTCGTACAGTTTGTTGAGTTCTGCATTACCAGCCCCTGTATCTTCCGCAGACTGTGCCTGCGTTTCCGTCACATTGCTGCCTTTTTCCGAGGCATTGCCACAGGCGGCAAGTCCAAATACCAGAGTCATAACCAGTAACATTACTGTAAGTTTTTTCATTTTAATTAGTCTCCTTCTTCTTTTTTGATTTTTCTGCAAATCCATACTTATAACTGATTGCCTCTACCGGACATTCCTTCACACATGCTCCGCAGCGTATACATTCCGTATGATTTGGATGCCGGACCACATCCACATCCATTTTACAGACACCGGCACATTTGCCGCAAGATACACATTTACCGGTATCTATATGCATCTGTAAAAGAGATACTTTATTAAAAAGCGCATAGACTGCGCCAAGCGGACAGATCCATTTGCAGAACGGGCGATAAAACATAAGGCTTAACAACACGACCGCAACCAGTATTCCGGCCTTCCATGTAAACAGCTTTCCCAATGCCGCACGGATGCCTGCATTTGCAATCGAAAGTGGAAGTGCCCCCTCTAATACTCCCTGTGGACAGAGGTATTTGCAAAAAAATGGATCCCCCATTCCCAGCTGGTTCGTCACCAATAAAGGAAGCAGAATAACGAAAACCAAAAGAATTCCATATTTGATAAACCGAAGCGGCTTTAATTTCCGAGTGGATAATTTTTTAAACGGAATCTTATGCAAAAGTTCCTGAAACCATCCAAACGGACACAAAAAACCACACACAAACCGTCCCAGCAGAACACCTGCCAGAATCAGGAAACCGGTTATATAATATGAAAACTTAAATTTTGATGAACCAACCACTGCCTGAAAGGCCCCGATCGGACACGCTCCCGCTGCTGCCGGACAGGAATAGCAGTTTAGTCCCGGCACACAGACCGTCTTTGCATTACCACGGTAGATCTCTCCCTTAAAAAAATTCGGCAGATGAATATTCGTAAGAATCGTTGCCACAGCCTGAATCCACCCACGGACATGTGCAAGAACATGTGATGCCTTATGCTTTTTTTTATCCAATGCCAACACACTCCAGACATAATTTAATTGCTTTGGAGAGTACCGTGGCTGCCTCCCCACGCATCGCGCCATAACAAACCATAAGCATTGCTGCTGCAAGGAGCAGCAGCTGTACGGCTGCTTTCTTTTGTAGTTTCATTCCCTTTCATTCCTTTCTTTTTGCTTGTTACAGGTTATCAGCCAACTGTGACCGTCCTGTGTATGAAATTCTAAGATATCCTTAAGAAAATCTGAAGTATCCACGCATCTCCCTTTTGCCAGGCATCTGCGTACCTCTTCTGTATCCGAAAGTCACCAGCATTTCCCACGATCTGCGCACACCGCTGACTGCCATCTGCGGCTACCTGGAACTTTTGGAAAAGGAACCGTTATCTGCTGTCTCCCTCCAGTATGTTGCCATCATCCGGGAACGCACAAAGGTGATGACACAACTGACGGAAGAACTGTTCCGGTATTCGGTTGTCCTGTCTGTGCCTTTGGCACAGCCCCTGCAGGAAGTGTCGGTAAACCGCATTTTAGAGGGAAGCATTGCCGCAATGTATGCGGTGCTCAAAAGACACCGGATCACGCCGGACATTACCATGACCGACCGGACTTGGGCTTTCATTGCACGGACACTGGTGGAGCAGATGCACGGACAGATGGATGTCGCTTATGAAGCGGGGAGGCTTGTCATCCGGATGCAGATTTAGTTTATTTTTTTATAAAACAGACCAAAAATAAAGCAACTACAACAACTCCTGTGCCTATGATGATACACCTCTTTGCTGTGGTGACTTCTTTTTGATATAAGCGAAATAATTCTCCGGAATGATTCTTTCTATTATGGAGACCAATCATTGCATAGATCAAAAAGAATGCAACACCGAATATTAAAATTACACTCAGTCGTCCCCAAGCAGAAGGAATGGTGTATTGACCGATTATGATACATAGCAGGATCATAAAATACACGATTTTATTTTGCCCATATCCTAAAGGAAGTTCTTTTTGATAATTTCTATACATCATTTTTCCATAATAAACGATCATGCATATTAAAAATAATAGATAGATTATCATGACCATCATCCTCATTGTATACCTCCTTAATTTTGTCTCATACGAGAAAATGTCACATCCGCCTCCGGATCGGTAAGCTCTATATTGATCCGACTGTTGCGCCGCTCATGAAGCAATAATTGTTTTGCTGTCTCTGTGCTGATTCCCTTTTTCTTTCTTCTCATTGGTCTGAACATACTGTTTCCCCGATAGTATCACTGTTCTTTTCGAATCGTATCTCATATAGTTACAAAAAATATAAAATTTTTTAGTCTGGCATAATAATCCGGATCAGATGTTTATCCAACATGATTGTCCGGTTCCAGGGATTGATAATAATCCCTGCGATCTCCGGCACAGTAAGTGCTGCTTCAAACATCCTGCTGATCTCTGACAAAAATGTCGACTTCACCTGATCTGCACCTTTTAATTCTTCCTCAAAACTGGTAAACGCCGACCACCAGATTTTACCGTCCGGAGTTCTCACTGTCTGTAACTTCATTTGTGCCTGTGCCGGATCCGGTTCCACAGCAACGATCAGTTGTCCTCCCTCTTTCATCCGCCGCCGGATCACCGTCAACGTATGTGCAAGCTGCTCCTGTGTGGCTTCTTTCTGAAGCGCAAAAATTGCATCTTCTATTCTTTCATTGCCCTTTAATCCCTCATCCTGATATTCATTTTTCTTATTCATATTTCATATCCTCTCTTGTCTGCTCCTTTCTATTATAAAATGAGAGGTTTCTTTTTGAAAGCTATTTCTTTCAGATTCTCCTTTTGGGAGAATTCTTTTGACGGAACCGTCCTTCTCTTTCTCTGAGACTGCGAACCTCCAACTCTCCAACTCATAGATTGTATTCTCTGCACGTTTCTTCTATACTGAAAGCAGACAGACACTGCAGCAACTGTCTCTTACGAAATGGAGGTTCCACTATGTCACAAAATAATATTGGCGAATTTATACAACAATCCAGAAAAGCCAAAGGATTTACACAGAAAGATCTCGGTGACCGGATCGGCGTCAGTGATAAAACCATATCCAAATGGGAAAACGGAAACAGCATTCCTGACACATCGATTCTGAACGAACTTTGTGCTACTCTCGATATCAATGTCAATGAACTTCTCTCCGGCGAAAAATTAACACCGGAAATTTATTCTATGAAAGCGGAGGAAAATATGATGAACCTTTTGGAAGACAATCAAAAACAACAGTGCTTTACACTCCTTCCCTGTGCAGTGGGTATCGTTTTATTGATCCTTACCGGACTGTTTGCAATATTTACGCATGTGCTTTTACCGGATATGCTGGATCTTTGGAATTTTCCAACACTCCTCATTTACATCGGAATCTGTTGTTCCCTTGTTTTATTGAGCGGAAAGCGCCATAAACAGGAAATCATTCACTTTCTCCGGAAAATTGTGGTACCTGTCGGATGTATCTGTCCTCTGTTGGGGATAAACCAGTTTATTCATCAGTTCCGTGATCCGTCTGATATTGGTTCTTTCGTAAACCAATGTGTCTTATTTGTTCTTTATTCCCTGATTTCCTATGTGATTCTGGTTCTTATCGAACAGCATCTGGACAAATAATCTTTCACATGCAAAAATCCCGCCGTTTCCGGCGGGATGAAACTTCTGTAAAAACAGTCCCTTACCAATATGTACAGGGACTGCTTTTATTTTATCTTACATATTCTTAACCGTTGCAATATCCACTGGAGTAAGCTCCCCATGAGCGGTCTCTAAAGAACGTGCCAGCGCATTTGCGGTATCCATAGCGGTAATACAGTACACACCGGTCTCGATCGCATTACGGCGGATTAAGAATCCGTCTCTTGTCTTATCACCGTTACCCTGTGTCGGTGTATCGATGACAAGGTCGATCTTGTGACCAAGGATCAGATCCATTACATTTGGTGACTCCTGCGAAATCTTATTGACACGCAGTGCATTGACACCGTGCTCCTGCAGATACTTTGCAGTGCTTCGTGTTGCGTAGATTTTGTAGCCGAGTGCCTCAAAACGCTTTGCCACACCGACAGCCTCTGGCTTATCAGCATCCTTTACCGTCATAATCATCTGCTTGTATTTCGGAAGCTGTACACCTGCTCCAAGGAATGCTTTGTACAGTGCCTCATTGAATGTCTTTGCGATACCCAGACACTCACCGGTAGACTTCATCTCCGGTCCAAGGCTGATCTCTGCTCCACGCAGTTTCTCAAAGGAGAATACCGGCATCTTGATTGCGATATAATCGGCAACTGGTGCAAGTCCCGGCTCATAGCCCAGACCGCGGATCGTGTTACCGATGATCACTTTGGTTGCCAGATCTACGATCGGAATACCGGTAACCTTACTGATGTACGGCACGGTTCTTGAGGAACGCGGATTTACCTCGATGACATATACTTCCTCGTTCATGGCGATAAACTGGATATTAATCAGACCGACCACATGCAGTGCCTGTGCCAGACGCTTTGTATACTCTACGATGGTATCCTTTACCTTATCACTGATCGTTGGAGCCGGATATACGGAAATACTGTCTCCGGAATGGACTCCGGTACGCTCGATATGTTCCATAATACCAGGAATGAGAATGTCGGTTCCGTCACATACGGCATCGACCTCGATCTCCTTACCCTGTAAATACTTGTCTACGAGAATTGGATGATCCTGTGCAATACGGTTGATGATTCCGATGAACTCCTCGATTTCCTCATCGTTAAACGCAATCTTCATTCCCTGTCCGCCAAGTACATAGGAAGGACGGACAAGAACCGGATAACCAAGACGGTTTGCAACTTCTTTGGCTTCCTCTGCGGTGAATACAGTTCCACCGGCTGCTCTCGGAATATGAGTTTTCTCCAGAATCTCATCAAAAAGCTCACGATCCTCTGCGGCATCGACATCCTCTGCCTTGGTTCCAAGAATCGGAACGCCCATCTTCATAAGCGCCTCTGTCAGTTTGATCGCTGTCTGTCCACCGAACTGTACCACAGCTCCGTCCGGCTTTTCAATATTTACGATGGACTCGACATCCTCTGCGGTCAACGGCTCAAAATACAGCTTGTCTGCAATATCAAAGTCGGTGGAAACGGTCTCCGGGTTGTTGTTGATAATGACGGTCTCCCAGCCTTCCTTTGCAAATGCCCAGGTACAGTGTACGGAACAGAAATCAAACTCGATACCCTGACCGATACGGATCGGACCGGAACCAAGAACCAGAACCTTTTTCTGCGGTGTGGTCTCTGCAGCCTCGTTCTCACTTCCGTAAACACTGTAGTAATACGGTGTCTCTGCAGCAAACTCTGCGGCACAGGTATCCACCATCTTATATGCTGCAACGATACCGTTGGCATAACGCATCTGCTTGATCTCGTCCTCGCTCTTTCCGGTCAGCTCTGCGATTACGTTGTCCGGGAACTCAATTCTCTTTGCTTCTTTTAATAACTCTACGGTCAGTTCCTCACTCTTTAAGCGCTGCTCCATCTCTACCAGGATTGCCAGCTTGTCGATAAACCAGCGGTCGATCTTGGTAATTTCATAAATATGATCATAGGAAACGCCGCGGCGCAGTGCCTCTGCGATCACCCAGATTCTGCGGTCATCGACCACATGAAGCTGTGCCTCCAATTCTTCATCGGACAGTCCGGTAAAATCATAGGACATAAGGCTGTCCACATGCTGCTCCAGGGAACGGATGGCTTTCATCAGTGCGCCCTCGAAGTTATCACAGATACTCATAACCTCTCCGGTTGCTTTCATCTGTGTACTTAACGTTCTCTTTGCAGTAAGGAATTTATCAAACGGAAGTCTCGGGATCTTCACTACACAGTAGTCAAGCATCGGCTCGAAACTTGCATAGGTCTTCTGTGTGATGGCATTCTTGATCTCATCAAGTGTATAGCCTAATGCAATCTTTGCGGTAACCTTTGCAATCGGGTATCCGGTTGCCTTAGAGGCAAGAGCGGAAGAACGGGATACACGAGGGTTTACCTCAATGACACAGTACTCAAAAGAATCCGGATTCAATGCATACTGCACGTTACATCCACCGGTGATCTTTAACTCATTGATGATGTTTAATGCAGAACTACGAAGCATCTGGTACTCTTTATCCCCGAGTGTCTGGGAAGGTGCCACTACAATGGAATCTCCGGTATGCACACCAACCGGATCGATGTTTTCCATGTTACATACGGTGATGCAGTTTCCGTTCGCATCACGCATTACTTCGTACTCGACTTCCTTCCATCCTGCGATACAGCGCTCAACCAGTACCTCACCGACACGGCTTAAACGGAGTCCGTTGCTTAAGATATCGACCAGCTCCTGCTCGTTGTGGGCGATACCGCCGCCGCTTCCGCCGAGGGTGAATGCCGGGCGGAGCACAACCGGATATCCGATCGTGTTGGTGAACTTAATACCGTCTTCTACGGTATTTACAACCTGGGAAGCTGCACAAGGCTCACCGATTTTTTCCATGGTATCCTTAAATGCCTGACGGTCCTCTGCCTTAAAGATGGTCTCTGCGGTTGTACCGATCAGTTTTACTCCGTGCTCTTCTAAAAAGCCGGACTCTGCCAGTTCCATACCCAGATTTAATCCAGCCTGTCCACCGAGTGTCGGAAGGATGCTGTCTGGTTTTTCCTTTAAAATAATTTTTTCAAGAACCGGAAGTGTCAGAGGCTCAATGTATACCTGATCCGCAATCTGCTTGTCGGTCATAATGGTGGCAGGGTTGGAGTTTACCAGACATACCTCCACGCCTTCTTCCTTTAAGGAACGGCATGCCTGTGTTCCTGCGTAGTCAAACTCGGCTGCCTGTCCGATGACGATTGGTCCCGAACCGATTACTAATACTTTTTTGATGTCTTTATTTCTTGGCATTACTGATTCCCTCCCATCATCTGAATAAAGCGGTCAAACAGGTACGAAGAGTCCTGTGGTCCCGGGCATGCTTCCGGATGGAACTGCACGGTGAAAATATTCTTTCCGACATATTCCAAACCTTCGTTGGTTCCGTCATTGACATTGACGAATGCAGGCTTTGCAACCTTCGGATCAAGGGTATCGGTATCTACCACATACCCATGGTTCTGGGAAGAAATGTAAACACGGCCGGTTGATAAATCTTTCACCGGATGGTTTCCACCACGGTGTCCGTATTTCATCTTGTGTGTATCCGCTCCGTTTGCCAGTGCCATGAGCTGATGACCGAGACAGATGGCAAAGATCGGTACGTCACTTGCATACAGTTTCTTTAATTCTTCAATAATCGCTGTGCACTCTTTCGGATCTCCAGGTCCGTTACTGAGCATAATGCCATCCGGATTGGCTCCGAGAATTTCCTCCGCCGATGTGTGTGCCGGATAAATCGTCACCTCACAGCCACGGGCATTTAATGATTTTGCGATGTTGTTCTTCGCACCGAAATCCATCAGTGCAACTTTCTTTCCGCTTCCCTTTAATACGTTCTTCTCGCTGCAGGTAACTTTATCCACAACATTTCCGGTTGTATATTCTTTCAGTTTTGGAAGAATTTCATCCAGATTATAATTTTTGTTTGTCGTGATCATTCCGTTCATGGTTCCCTTTTCACGGAGAATCTTGGTAAGCGCACGGGTATCAATTCCTGCAATTCCCGGAATGTCGTGCTTTGTCAGGAAATCCTGAATGCTTCCCTGACAGCGGAAATTGCTCGGCATACGTGAAAGCTCTCTTACAATATATCCGTCCGGCCACGGTCTGGCGGATTCCATATCCGGTGTAATTCCGTAGTTTCCGATCAGCGGATACGTCATCACAACCGCCTGTCCTGCATAGGACGGATCTGTAAGTACCTCTAAATATCCGGTCATTGAGGTATTAAATACGATCTCACTGATGATTTCGCGTGTAGAACCAATGCTTGTACCTGTAAACACGGTTCCGTCTTCCAGTATCAAAAAAGCTTTCATTCTTTGCCCTGCCTTTCTTGCATCTTGGCAAAAAAAAAGAGAGAATCTCTTTTTTTTACCTTGAGTTAGCTTTACCTAAATTGTAAAAATTTTATCACAAATCGTCACTTTTTTCAACCTTTTTTGCAAGAGAAAAAAGTGACATATTTTATGAATAAATATACATATTATACAATTCCATGCATCCACAATACCATGAACCCGACAGCAACTGCCGCACAGACTGCCAGACCGCCAATGCTGGTTCCAAGGATCACGCCGGATGGAATTTCTTTCTTTTCATATATCGCGCGTGCCACGGTTTTTGCCTGCATCGGAACAAATGAACACGGCTGTGTTACCTCCATTGGATGAAACCGGCGTTTTGTGAAATAATCCGCTGTCCATGCCGGCATTGCCGATAACGTCACCCTCTGTAACTGATATTGATTTGCCGCATACGCCTTCATTTCTTCCAACAGACATCTGCCACATCCTCTGCGCTGGAATACCGGAAGCACATACAGCATGGTAATATGTCCCTCTTTCTGCATTCCTGACATGGCGATCATATGCCCCTGTTCAAAAATTCCCCACATGGTGAGAGTTCCTTCTGCAATCATGTTCCGGATGTTTGTGTTTTCCGTATATTGCAGAAATATATGAATCATTTCCAGATCCGTGATCCGCGCACGCAGACAGTAATCAAAGACACCCCTTGCAATACTGAGCGCTTCCGGAATCTGATCTTCCGTTAAAATCTGTGCTTTCATTTACGCTTCCTCCTTATTTTCCAACAGCCGGTCCTTCAGACCGCTGTAGCGTCTCTGTTGGGAATTATTCTCAATCATTTGCTCAAATGTTGTGTCGTCTCCCACTATCGTAACACATTTCTTTGCTCTTGTAACCGCCGTATACAATAAATTCCGGTTCATAAGCATGCGGGGTCCGGAAAGAAGCGGAATGACAACGGCCGGATACTCCGATCCCTGTGATTTATGGATCGTCACAGCATACGCAAGTTCCAGCTCATCCAGCAGTTTGTACGAATATTCCACCATACGCCCTTCATCAAAATTTACCGTGATGGTCTCTGCAAAATCATTGATCTCCTCAATAATTCCGGTATCTCCGTTAAACACCCCGGTTCCTTTGTCTATGCAGAGTCCATATTTGCTGCGGATCTCCCATTCCAGCTGATAATTATTTTTGATCTGCATGACTTTATCGCCTTCCCGGAAAACGATCGCCCCATGCTCTTTCTCCTTTTTTCTGTCCGATGGCGGGTTCAGATACATCTGCAGAATCGTATTGAGACGTTCTACTCCGAGCAGCCCTTTCCGCATAGGCGTAAGCACCTGGATATCGTATTCGCTTGCCCCCACAAATTTCGGAAGTTTCTGCTTGATCAGCTGCAGCGTAACGTTGATAATTTTATCTGCCTCATAACGCTTCAGGAAAAAGAAATCCATGCTCTTGTTATCCAGGCTGACTTTTTCTCCCCGGTTAATCTTATGCGCATTGACAATAATATCACTGGTGCTTGCCTGTCGGAAAATTTTTGTCAGCATTACCGTAGGAAACATCTTCGAATCAATAATGTCCTTCAGCACACTTCCCGCCCCTACACTCGGCAGCTGATTCACATCTCCCACCAGGATCAGACGCGTGCCCGGTAGAATTGCTTTCAGAAGGGAATTCATCAGGGAAATATCCACCATCGACATCTCATCAATAATGATGAGATTGGTCTCCAGCGGATTTTGTTCATTGCGCTCAAATCCGGCATTTCCTTCCATTCCGCCATTCAGTTCGAGCATCCGGTGAATCGTCCGTGCCTCATACCCGGTGGTTTCGCTCATGCGCTTTGCTGCCCGTCCGGTCGGTGCCGCCAGCATAATATCTTCTCCGGATAATTCAAAATACCGGATGATCGTATTGATCGTCGTTGTTTTTCCCGTTCCGGGACCTCCGGTAATCACGAGAACACCGTTTCTTACGGCTTCCTTTACCGCTTCTACCTGATGCTCATCAAGATCCATTCCCGTCTTCTTTTCAATCTTTCGGATTCTGTCCTCAATTTCGATATCCGGAACATCAAACACAGCATTCAGCTGTGTCAGACGGGTAGCGGTATTTGCCTCCATATAAAAATAGGTTGCCGCATAGATCTGCGTACTGTCTTCCACCTGGCGCATAATGATCTTGCGATCCATCGCCAGATTCATGTAATGCTGCTCGATGTGCTCCGGGTCTACCTCAAGAAGCCGGCTTGCCCGCTGCGTCAGTTCCTGCATCGGCAGATAGGTATGCCCCTCTCCGGCAGCCTGCAGCAGCACATACTGGATACCGCTTCGAATCCGGAAATCGGAATCGGTGCGGATTCCCACACGGGATGCGATCTCATCTGCCGTGCGGAATCCGACCCCTTCCACATCATCTGCCATACGATATGGATTTTCTTTCAGTATTCCGTATATTTCCTGCCCGTATGTTTTATATATTTTCACTGCAAGTGTGGTATTGATCCCATATTGCTGCAAAAAAATCATTGCCTGCCGAAGATCTTTTTTCTGATTCACCTGATCCGCGATTTCCATCGCCTTTCTCTGGCTGATGCCTTTGATCTCCGCCAGCCGCTCCGGTTCTTCTTCAATGATACGGAAGGTATCTGCCTTGAATCTTCGCACAATCCTTGCCGCTAAGGCAATTCCGATCCCTTTGATCGCCCCTGATCCCAGATACCGCTCAATTGCCACCTCATCCTGTGGTGCCTTTTCTTCGAAACTCTTTACCTGAAACTGTCTGCCGTAAGTCGGATGTTCTGTATAACTTCCCTTTGCCTTAATGTTTTCTCCCTCGGCAATATCCGAAAATACCCCCACACAAGTCTCTTCTTCTTCGTTACACACCAGAACAAGTACGGTATATCCGTTGTCTGCATTTCGATAGATGATGTGATCTACATATCCTTCAATGCTCTCAAGATTCTCTTCCAAAATATGTTCCCCATTCTCTAAAAAAGAGACTGTTGTAAACAGTCTCTCCTCTTTTCTTTGTGCTGATGTTACTACTGGCCAATATTACGTTTCATCTGCTCATACAGTGTCTGTGTATAGCTTTCTCCGATCTGATCCACCATTTCATCTGCCACCGTCTCGATTGCCTGATCCATATACAGATCTTTGTACTGTGACATCGTAGAATCCTCGTCATCATCCGAGGTAAATGTATCTTTCATCTGTTTGATGACCTGCTCCACAAAATAAGATTCAAAATCTTTGATGACACCTTTTAATTGTTCCTCTGAAGAGTCCGATGAAATATTCTTTAATGAACTCTGAAGAGAATTGCTCTGCTCTGCACTTTTGTCTGCATTTGCAACCGTATAATTTGTACTGATTGATGAAATATCCATAGTATATCCCTCTTATGTAAGTAATTCGGAACTGCTGCCTATCGTTTCAGGTTATTTGCCGTCTCCAGCATGGAATCCGAGGTCGTGATTGCCTTGGAATTTAATTCATATGCGCGCTGTGCAATGATCATATTTACCATCTCATCAGCAACCTGTACATTTGAAGCTTCGATGTAGCCCTGATATACACCGGTCTTCGTCAATCCTGCATTTTGTCCCTCCAGCATCGGATTTCCCGAAGCTGCAGTCGCCGCAAGTTTGCTTCCTGACATTTTCTCCAGTCCTGCCGGATTGTTAAACTGATAGATTCCAAAAGACTGGTTTAATGACACTACATTGCCGGTTGCATCTTTATAGCCAATCGTTCCATTGCTCGAAAATACCATGCTTTCCGAAGATACGCCTCTCGGCACACGAATGGTATTTCCTCTGGAATCCAATACCGGAAGCCCCTCTGAGGTTGCCAGAATTGTGTTTCCATTCGAATCCTGACTCCAGGAGAAGTTACCGTTTCTGGTGTAATATGTCTGTCCATCCACACCCCGCACGGCAAAGAATCCCTTTCCTTCCAGTGCAAAATCGGTCGGAATCTCTGTCTCTTCACGCGCCCCCTGCGTATAGTTTGACATGGTCGCTGCCACTCTGGTTCCGAGCCCTACCTGTGCACCTACCGGTTTATTGGCACCATTTGCCGTCGTTGTCTTTGTCTGCAGTGTCTGGTACAGTAAAGATTTAAACTCGGTACGTTCCGTCTTATAACCTGTCGTATTCACATTGGACAGGTTATTTGAAATTGTATCCAGATTTGTCTGCTGCGCAATCATTCCGGTTGCCGCAGTATAAAGTGATCTCATCATACGCTTCTATTTCCTCCTTGCGGTCTTTCAGCGGCTATTATACTTTACCGACATTGTTAACTGCCCGGTCAAGTGTTCCATCTATGGAAGTGATTACCTTCTGTCCTGCCTCATAGGCTCTCTGAATCGTAATCATATTTACCATCTCATTTACAACATTTACATTGGAAGTCTCCAGTGTTCCCTGCTCTATATTGGCATCTGTTGCAATCCGGTTTCCTCCCGGAAGAAGGTTATACAGATTCTCACCGTATTTTTCAAGATAGTCATAATTATCCACATCCACCATGCCGATCGTTCCGACAATCTGGTTATTCTGCATGACGTATCCCAGTTTATTCACGGTAATCGCAGCATTTGGATCCAGACGTATATAATTATTCTGACCCGGATCGCCATTCATTGCACCAGTGGCATTTAAAACATAATCGCCATCCTTCGTCACCAGATACCCCTCTTTATTTACGGTAAAGGCTCCATCCCGCGTATACTTCACGGAAGTATTTCCCTGCTTGTCCGTGAATGCCACGGCAAAAAAACCATTTCCTTCAATCGCAAAATCTGTGGTGTTATCTGTCACCTTGAAATTTCCCGTGGAATAATCCGTATATACCTGTCCAAGGTGAACCCCATATGTAATATCTCCAAGCTTTTTCGGAATCCCCATGTTAGAAGAATCCTTAATGCGCAAAGACATCTCATCGGCAAAAGTACGACTCGTCGTTCCTTCTTTTTTATATGCTGTTGTGTCTGCGTTTGCCAGATTATTTGCCAGAATATCCAGACGCTTCATTTCGTTTACCATTCCCGTATGGGCGGTATACAATCCTTTTACCATTTATGACACCTCAATTTTCACAGTTTTAATTTATATCGGCCAATGCCCTCACGATCTTTATAGACATGCGATAAAAAGTGCGCATAAATGCGCACTTTATGCATTAATCCTCGTCTCTTTTTCCTGCGAGGAATTCTACATATTTTCCGGTTCCGATTGCTACACAGGTCATAGGATGCTCTGCCGTCATCGTGTTGATTCCGGTACGTTCTTCAATCAGTTCCTCCAGACCGCGAAGCAAGGAGCCGCCACCTGTCAGGACAATTCCCCTGTCTGCAACGTCTGCCGCCAGTTCCGGTGGAGTTTTCTCCAGTACGGAATGTACAGCTTCCACAATCTGTAATGTTGCCTCACGCAGAGCTTCCTCTGTCTCCTCAGAGCTTACCGTAATGGTTCTTGGCAGACCGGTTACCAGATTACGGCCACGGACATCCATCGTCTCATTCTGTGCCAGTGGGTAGCATGTACCAATTTTGATCTTGATATCTTCTGCGGTACGCTCACCGATCAAAAGATTATGTTTCTTTCTCATATAGCGGACCAGGGCTTCGTCAAAATCATCTCCTGCAATTTTCACGGAAGTGCTCACAACAGAACCACCCAGAGAAATGACTGCGATATCCGAAGTACCTCCTCCGATATCTACGATCATGTTTCCGCATGGTCTGGAAATATCAATACCGGCACCGATTGCTGCTGCAATTGGTTCCTCAATAATCTCTACTTCGCGGGCTCCTGCCTGATAAGTTGCATCCTCTACGGCTTTCTTTTCAACCTCTGTAACACCACTCGGTACGCAGACGCTGATGCGCGGCTTACGAAAGCTCTTCTTTCCAAGTGCCTTCTGGATGAAATACTTGATCATCTTCTCTGTGACGGTATAATCTGAAATTACACCCTGACGAAGAGGACGGACTGCCACAATGTTTCCCGGTGTTCTTCCAAGCATCAGCCTTGCTTCCTCACCGATTGCTTTAATTTTATTGGTATCTCTGTCAAATGCAACAACGGAAGGCTCTTTTAATACAACACCTTTTCCTTTAATATATACTAAAATACTCGCAGTACCTAAATCAATTCCGATATCTGATCCGATCATCCCGAATGCCCCTTCCTATTTTCTTTTTATCTTTCTTTATCAAAATCCGATCTGCGTTTATGGCGCAAATCTGCAGTTAATCATATTTTTATGCATACAGTAACATTATATACAATTCATCCCATTTTTCAAACATTTTTTTATAGGTTAAAGCAATTTAATTAAATTTTAAGGAATCTCTCTGTTCTCGGAACAAAAATCTGTGCACTTTCGCTATTTTATACGTTCTTCGATTCCAGATACGGCTTTAAAAACTGACCGGTATACGATTCCGGAACTTTACAGATTTCCTCCGGAGTCCCCTGTGCAATCACGGTTCCGCCACCATCACCGCCTTCCGGTCCCATATCAATGATATAGTCAGCCGTCTTGATGACGTCCAGATTATGCTCGATGACGACAACGGTATTTCCGCCGTCCGAAAGCTTTCTAAGAATCTCCACCAGCTTGTGTACGTCCGCAAAATGCAGTCCGGTGGTTGGCTCATCCAGTACATAAATGGTTTTTCCCGTTCCTCGTTTGCTCAGTTCTGTGGCAAGTTTGATACGCTGCGCTTCTCCTCCGGATAATTCTGTGGAAGGCTGTCCCAGTTTTACATAGGAAAGTCCGACATCGTACAGTGTCTGAATCTTTCGGTGGATCGTTGGTACATTTTTGAAAAATTCCAACGCCTCTTCCACAGTCATATCCAGCACGTCATAGATCGTCTTTCCTTTATAGCGCACTTCGAGTGTCTCGCGGTTATAGCGCCTGCCACCGCAGACTTCACATGGCACATACACATCTGGCAGGAAATGCATCTCGATCTTTATGATACCATCTCCGCTGCAGGCCTCACAGCGTCCGCCTTTGACGTTGAAACTGAAACGTCCCTTCTTATATCCACGTGCCTTTGCATCCGGAGTTGCCGCAAACAGATCACGGATCATGTCAAACACACCGGTATAGGTTGCCGGATTCGAACGCGGTGTGCGTCCGATCGGTGACTGATCAATATCGATAATCTTATCCAGTTGTTCCACACCCAGAATATCATCGTGATCTCCGGGGATGCAGCGTGCCCGGTTTAAAGTTCGCGCCAGATGCTTATACAGAATTTCATTGGTCAGGGAACTCTTTCCCGATCCCGATACTCCGGTGATACAGGTCATGATACCAAGCGGAACCTGCACATCAATATTTTTCAGATTATTTTCCCGCGCTCCTTTGATGGTAAGGAATCCGGTCGGCCTGCGCCGTTCCGATGGTACCGGAATCTTCATCCGGCCACTCAGATAAGCACCTGTAATAGATTTTTTGCATTTCATGATATCCGCCGCAGTACCGGCCGCAACGACTTCTCCACCATGGACGCCGGCTGCCGGACCAATATCCACAATGTAGTCGGCCGCACGCATGGTATCCTCATCATGTTCCACGACAATCAGCGTATTTCCCAGATTCTTAAGATTCATCAGTGCATGCAGCAGCTTGTCATTGTCCCGCTGATGCAGTCCGATACTCGGCTCATCCAGAATATATGCCACGCCGACCAGTCCGGAACCGATCTGGGTAGCCAGGCGGATGCGCTGCGCCTCTCCTCCGGACAAGGTTCCGGTCGCACGTGTCAATGTCAGATAATCCAGACCTACCTCCTGCAAAAAGCCCACACGGGCACGGATTTCCTTTAAAATCTGATTGCCGATGAACTGCTGCTGTTCCGTCAGCTGCATTTCCGCCAGATATTTCACGAGATCCTTTACCGACATATCGGTCATCTCATATATATTTTTGTCTGCAACCGTAACCGCAAGAGAACTCTGCTTCAGACGCTGTCCATGGCAGGCAGCACACGGTGTAATACGCATAAACTGCTCATATTCCTGCTTCATCGTGTCCGATCCCGTCTCCCGGTAACGGCGCTCGACATTTTTAATAAGGCCTTCCCAGTTCAGATCATAGACGCCTTCTCCACGCTGTCCTTTATAATGCACCTTTAATATCCGGCCATCTCCGCCATGAATGAGCATATGCCGGATTTCTTTTGGCAGATCTTTATATGGTGTATCGAGAGAAAATCCATATCCTTCCGACAACGCTTTTAGGGTAGCATAGGTATAGCTGGACGGATCGGTGCAGGACTGCCAGCCCATTACCTGAATTGCCCCCTCGGAAATAGACAGTGTCTTATCCGGAATCATGAGATTTTCATCAAACTCCATCTTGTAACCGAGTCCGTAGCAGACCGGACAGGCACCAAACGGATTATTAAACGAAAAACTTCGCGGTTCCACCTCATCCACACTGATTCCGCAATCCGGGCACGCAAAATTCTGGGAAAAATTCATTGGTTCCCCGTCCACCACATCTACAATCGCATTTCCCTCGGTCAGCTCAAAAACATTTTCCAGGGAATCGGTCAGACGTTTTTCAATTCCGGGTTTTACCACCAGACGGTCTACCACAATATCAATATTGTGTTTGATGTTTTTATCCATCGGAATTTCTTCCGAAAGTTCATACATATTTCCGTCCACGATCACACGCACATAACCGCTTTTTTTTGCTTTCTCGAATAATTTCTGATGTTCGCCCTTACGCCCGCGCACAACCGGCGCAAGGATCTGGATGCGTGTGCGTTCCGGCAGTTTCATCACGGCATCTACCATCTGATCGATCGTCTGTTTCTCGATGGCACGTCCACACTTCGGACAATGTGGAATTCCTATGCGGGCATACAGCAGTCGAAAATAATCATAAATTTCCGTCACGGTTCCGACGGTGGAACGCGGGTTTCGGTTTGTCGATTTCTGGTCAATGGAGATTGCCGGCGGAAGTCCCTCAATTGACTCTACATCCGGTTTTTCCATCTGTCCTAAGAACTGTCTCGCATAAGAGGACAACGACTCCATGTAGCGCCGCTGGCCTTCCGCATAAATTGTATCAAATGCAAGTGATGATTTTCCCGATCCGGACAATCCCGTTAAAACAACAAATTCATCTCTCGGAATATCTACGTCAATTGCTTTTAAATTGTGCTCATTAGCCCCACGTATTTTAATGTACTTTCTCTGTTTTCTCGGCATTTTATTTCCTCCTGTCGGTAACGTCCCTGTTTTTATTTTTCAATATCACGCAGCATATTTTTCAGTGACACCATCTTATCACGATACTCTGCCGCCGCCTCAAAATTGAGTTCTGCGGCAGCTTTCTTCATCTTCTTCTGGATGTCCCCGATCAGTTTTTCTAATTCCCTGCGGCTCATGGATTCCGGATCTTTATCAAATTCCATCTCCTCTGCTGCCACTTTTTTGGAGATTGCAATCAGATCACGCACAGATTTCTGGATGGTCTTCGGTGTGATTCCATGTTCCTCATTGTATGCCTGCTGAAGCTTGCGGCGGCGCTCCGTCTCATCAATGGCCACACGCATGGAATCCGTGATCTTATCCGCATACATGATTACATGTCCCTCACTGTTTCTTGCCGCACGTCCGATGGTCTGGATCAGTGAAGTCTCGGAACGAAGGAATCCTTCCTTATCCGCATCCAGAATCGCCACAAGCGTAATCTCCGGAATATCCAGTCCCTCCCGCAGCAGGTTGATACCGACAAGTACATCAAACACGTCCAGACGCAGGTCACGGATAATCTCTGCACGCTCTAAGGTATCAATATCCGAGTGCAGATATTTTACACGGATGCCAAGTTCGCCCATATACTGTGTCAGATCCTCCGCCATACGCTTGGTCAGTGTCGTGATCAGCACTTTATGGTGATTTTTCGTCTCTTTGTTAACTTCCCCGATCAGATCATCGATCTGCCCCTCAACCGGTCGCACGGAAATCTCCGGGTCCAGAAGTCCAGTCGGACGGATAATCTGCTCCACACGCAGCAATTCATGCTCGTTCTCATAGACATTCGGCGTAGCTGATACAAACAACATCTGATCAATCTTGCTCTCAAACTCTTCAAAATTAAGCGGGCGGTTATCGAGTGCGGACGGCAGGCGGAACCCATAGTCCACCAGTGTCTGCTTCCGTGAGCGATCCCCCGCATACATTCCACGCACCTGCGGAATCGTAATGTGGGACTCATCCACAATAATCAGAAAGTCGTCCGGAAAATAATCCATCAGTGTCTCCGGCATTTCTCCCTCGGCACGTCCTGCCAGATGACGGGAATAATTTTCAATACCACTGCAAAATCCGGTTTCCTTCATCATTTCAATATCAAAATTTGTACGCTCCGCGATACGCTGTGCTTCCAGCAGCTTATCTTCACCCTTAAAATACCTGACCCTCTCTTCCAGTTCTGCCTCGATACGGTCACACGCTGCGTTCATTTTTTCCTGTGGCACCACATAATGGGACGCCGGAAACACAGCCGCATGCTTTAATATACATTTGATCTCTCCGGTAAGCACATCCACCTCCGTAATCCGGTCGATCTCATCTCCGAAAAACTCCACACGGATCGCCGTGTCGGTATTATTCGCCGGAAAAATCTCCAGTACATCGCCATGCACCCGGAACGTACCACGCTTAAAATCCATCTCGTTGCGCGTGTACTGCATGTCAATGAGTCCCTTGATCACATCATCACGGTCAATCTCCATTCCGGGACGCAGGGAAACCATCATGTTCATATAGTCATCCGGACTACCAATGCCATAGATACAGGAGACAGATGCCACGATGATGACATCTTTTCGCTCCGCCAGCGCTGCCGTGGCAGAAAGGCGCAGCTTATCAATCTCATCATTGACTGCGGAATCCTTCGCTATATAAGTGTCCGACTGCGGCACATACGCTTCCGGCTGATAATAATCATAGTAGGAGACAAAATACTCAACGGCATTCTCCGGGAAAAATTCTTTCATTTCTCCGTACAGCTGCCCCGCCAGTGTCTTGTTGTGGGAAATAATCAGCGTCGGCTTATTCAGCGCCTGAATGACATTTGCCATCGTAAAGGTCTTTCCCGAACCGGTCACACCCAGCAGTGTTTCAAACTGGTTGCCTTCTTTGAATCCTTTGACTAATTTTTCAATTGCCTGCGGCTGGTCACCGGTTGGCTCATATGGGGCATGTAATTTGAACTCCATAATGCCCTCTCCCTTCTCAAATTTATCGTAAAATTAACTTTATTCCATGAAAAAAAAGATAAAATCCATATCTTTATAGTCTGCACATATATGCTAATTTTACTACAAAGATCTGACTTTGTCTATCTCAATCAGAACATTTGTTCTCATCTTTCTTTTTGCCTGTAAAGTGTGTATGATAACAGCAAATACATGTCACAAAAGATAAGGAGATTTTGTATGAAAAGAAGAAAAGAATTTCATTTATTTCCCCTTGGAATATTGTTATTTGCCCTGACATTAACCATAGTTTCAGGCCGGATTGCTATCCATGCGGCAGATCTGAATACAGAATTGCCCGCAAATGACTCCACGGAAATTTCTTCCGAAATTCCAACGGAAACACCGGTGGTTCCTTCCACGGAAAATCCCAAACCGGTATTGCAGGGACTTATCCATGATAAAAACGGACATTTCTATTTTTATCAGAATGGAAAAAAGCTGAAAAACCGTTGGAAAAAGGTTGGCAAGAACAAATACTATTTCGGGAAAAACGGACAGGCAGTTACCGGGAAAAAGAATATTTCCCATTACTTATGTTACTTTAATAAAAAAGGGGTTCTGACACGCAAAATTGATAAAAACAAAAAGATGGTTGCCCTCACTTACGACGACGGACCATCGGTTTATACCCCAACTATTTTAAAAACCCTGAAGAAAAATGATTCCGTTGCCACATTTTTTGTGGTGGGCAGCCGCGTATCGACTTACTCCAAAACCGTACAGAAGGCTTATGACAACGGGTGTCAGATTGGCAATCACACTTATGATCACAAAATTCTGACCCGGGTTGGGAAAAAGGAAGTTCAAAAACAGGTTTCCAAAACCAATCGTGCCGTCAAAAAAGTAATCGGTATAAATCCGGTTGTGATGCGCCCACCGGGAGGTGCCACCAGTTCCAACATCAAATCATGGGTGGGAATGCCTTCCATCATCTGGTCCATCGATACCTTAGACTGGAAAACGCGGGATTCCGCAAGTACCCAGAAAGCCGTATTGAACCATGTAAAGGATGGAGATATCGTACTGATGCACGATCTGTATAAAGCGACCGCCACTGCCTCCCAGACAATCATTCCGGAGCTTACCAGACGCGGGTATCAGCTCGTCACTGTCAGCGAACTTGCAGAGTGCCGGGGCGGCATGAAACAGAACAAATCTTATTCTAAATTTCCAAAGAAACAAAAATAGTGTCAGGCAGTGAACGATTTTACAAAAAAACGCGGAAACCATGATGGTTTCCACGTTTTTGTTATCTGCTTCGATTTTATACAACCTTACGTCCGCAGCACTGCTTATATTTCTTACCACTGCCGCATGGACACGGATCATTCGGATATACCTTGGCGTGTTCACGCTTCTTCGGTGCCTTTGCCGCACTCTCGTCCTTATTGGTTCCGGTTACTTTTGCGACCTGCTCACGCTCTACCTTCTGCTCTACCTGTACATGATAGAGAAGACGAATGGTATCCTCCTGAATACCCGCGATCATTTCATCGAACATATCAAATCCGGCCATCTTATACTCAACCAGCGGATCTCTCTGTCCGTATGCCTGTAATCCGATACCCTGACGGAGCTGATCCATATCGTCGATATGATCCATCCACTTGCGGTCGATCACCTTCAGCAATACGACACGCTCCAGCTCACGGAACTGCTCGATCTCCGGGAATTCGGTCTCTTTAGCTTCATATAAAAGCACTGCCTGTTCTTTCAGATGCTGCTTTAATTCTTTGACATCCTTGATATCTTCGATATTTTCCTCTGTAACAGGTTCAAGAGGAATCACCGGCAGAAGAATTTCATTTAATTCATTTAAATTCCACTCTTCGCGCGGAATCTCATTCGAAATACAGGTATCGACTGATTTCTCCACCTGTTCCTGAATCATCTTAAAGATCGCATCACGCATACTGTCTCCATTTAATACGGACATACGCTCTTTGTAAATGATCTCTCTCTGATCGTTGTTTACCTGATCATACTCTAACAGATTCTTACGAATACCATAGTTGTTGTACTCGATCTTTTCCTGTGCCTTCTCGATGGCAGAAGTAAGCATCTTGTGTTGAATCTGCTCCCCTTCCGGAACACCAAGTGCGTTAAATACTGACATCAGACGCTCGGAACCGAACAGCCTCATCAGATCATCTTCCAGAGAAATAAAGAACTGGGATTCACCCGGATCTCCCTGACGTCCGGCACGACCACGCAGCTGATTATCGATACGGCGGGATTCATGACGCTCGGTACCGATGATCTTTAAACCTCCGGCTTCACGTGCATCCTCGTCCAGCTTGATATCGGTACCACGACCAGCCATGTTCGTAGCGATGGTAACCGCTCCGTGCTGTCCTGCCTGTGCAACAATCTCGGCCTCCTGCTCATGGAATTTTGCATTCAATACGGTATGCGGAATTCCCTCACGCTTTAACATTCCGCTGATCAGCTCGGAAGTCTCAATCGTGATGGTACCAACCAGAACCGGCTGTCCCTTCTCATGTGCTTCCTTGACTTCCTCAACAACTGCTTTGAATTTTTCTTTCTTCGTCTTATATACCGCATCCTGATGATCGATACGTGCAATCGGACGGTTGGTAGGAATCTCAATAACGTCCATGCCGTAAATATCACGGAACTCTTTTTCCTCCGTCAGAGCCGTACCGGTCATACCAGCTTTCTTCTCAAATTTATTGAAGAAGTTCTGGAATGTAATGGTTGCAAGTGTCTTGCTCTCTCTCTTAACCTTTACATGCTCCTTTGCCTCGATTGCCTGGTGCAGACCATCGGAATAACGGCGGCCCGGCATGATACGTCCGGTAAACTCGTCAACGATCATAACCTGATCCTCTTTTACCACGTAATCCTGATCGCGGAACATCAGATAATGTGCACGGAGCGCAAGGATCACATTATGCTGGATCTCCAGGTTCTCCGGATCTGCCAGGTTATCAATATGGAAAAATTTCTCAACCTTTTCCACACCCTGCTGTGTCAGATTCACCAGTTTGTCCTTTTCATTTACGATAAAGTCTCCGGTTTCTTCCTGCTCAATTCCCATGATGGCATCCATCTTGGAATACTCCGGTACATCCTCACCACGTGTCAGCTGCTGCGCTAAAATATCACATGCTTCATATAATTTGGTGGACTTTCCACTCTGACCGGAAATAATAAGAGGTGTACGCGCCTCATCGATCAATACGGAATCGACCTCATCGATGATCGCATAGTGCAGACCTCTTTGTACCAGCTGCTCCTTGTAGATCACCATGTTGTCACGCAGGTAATCAAATCCAAGTTCGTTATTTGTAATATATGTAATATCGCAATTGTAAGCGTCGCGGCGCTCATCGTTGCTCATATCATTCAATACAACGCCAACGGTCAGTCCGAGGAATTCATGTACTTTTCCCATCCACTCGGAATCTCGTTTTGCCAGATAATCATTGACGGTGACGATATATACCCCTTTGCCCTCCAGCGCATTCAGATAAGCCGGAAGTGTAGATACCAGTGTCTTACCTTCACCTGTCTTCATCTCTGCAATACGTCCCTGATGCAGGATAATACCACCGATAATCTGTACTCTGTAATGCTCCATGCCAAGCACACGGCTTGCTGCCTCACGTACGGTCGCATACGCTTCCGGAAGCAGATCGTCAAGTGTCTCTCCTTTTTCCAGACGCTCCTTATATTCTTTTGTCTTTCCCCGTAATTCTTCATCCGAAAGTGCCTTCATCTCGTCACGATAAGATTCCACTTTATCTACGAGGGGCGTAATTCGTTTCAACTCCCTGTCACTGTGTGTACCAAAAATTTTAGTCAATGCACTCATAATATATTTTGCTCCTAACTCGCATAGAATATAGGTATTGTACCACTTTCTCCACATTTACACAACTCAAAGGCCATGAATGTTTTATAAACTTTTTATGAACGAACATGATTCTGCTATTGAAAATTTGTAAACAGCTTGCTATGATAAGAGGACGATTATTGTATTCCAAACACAAGGAAGAAACAGAAAGGAAGGTAACAACCCATGTCTTATATTTACAAAACAAAAGGCACCTGTTCCACACAGATCGAAGTGGAGCTGGACGGAAATATTGTTAAAAATGTGAAATTCACCGGCGGCTGTCAGGGAAATCTTCAGGCAATTCCCCGTCTGGTTGAGGGCATGACTGTTGAAGAAGTGGAACGCCGTATTTCCGGTATTCACTGTGGCATGAAAAACACCTCCTGTGGTGATCAGCTTGCCCGGGCATTGCGCGAAGCCTATGATGCACAAAAAAATGCATAATACCATTCCCGGATTATGTAAAAGCCTCCCCAGACAGATCTGTCTGGGGGCTTTTTTATCCCCGTACCACCGGCTGCAGCTGCTTTCCTTCCAAAGCTGCCGAAATCGTCTCCGGCAAAAGTTCCATTTTTGCCACCATCGAATTTGGCTTTTTTTCATAATTATCCTGTGCGAATGGCACAAAATAAATATGTTTCGTATTCATCAGCATCCCGATATTTTTAAAACTGGCTCCCAGTGCATCGTTGGTGGATATGGCAATTACCAGTGGTTTGCCATTGCGCATATGCGCTTTGGCAGCCATCAGAACCGGAGTATCGGTGATTGCATTCGCCAGCTTCGCCGCAGAATTTCCTGTACACGGTGCAATCACCATCACATCCAGATATCCCTTCGGTCCGATCGGTTCTGCCTCCTGAAGTGTGCGGATTCCAGGGTTCCCCGTTATGTCACAGACTTCTTCCATAAACTCTTTTGCCGTTCCAAACCGCGTATCGCAGTTCTGCGTCTGATAAGAAAAGATGGGAATCACATGTGCTCCCATCTCCGTCAGTCTCTGAATCTCTTTCCTGGTTTTTGCGAATGTACAGAAAGAACCGGTAATCCCATACCCTATATTGCGATTTGATAAATCCATGTCTTTGCCTCTTTCCCATCCTGCCTGATTTTACTGTGTTCAAGAATTGCATCTGCCAGCACTTTGGCACTGCTCTTTGTCGTATACAGCCCCGGAAGTCCCAATGCCGCCACAACTTTGATTCCATATGCCTCCGCTGCCATCAGATCCGTACCGCCGGGTCTTGATGCAATATCAATGATCACGGCATCCGAATGCATTTCACGGATCATCGGCTCGCGGATCACAAGTGCCGGAACCGTGTTTACAACCGTGCGTGCCCCATAGGCTTCCTCCGGACCGTACGAAAAGTCCACTGCCTCATGTCCTTCTGTCCGTGCCAGCCGGCGTGCCTCTACGCTCCTTGCCAGCACTGTCACTTTTGCTCCCATCGCAGACAAAACCCTGGCGATCTCCCTGCCGCATCTTCCATACCCGCTGACAATAATTTTCTGCCCCCGGATAGAATAATCACTGTATTTTAAAATTTCAGCAACCGTTGCTTCTGCTGTAATACATGCGTTGCGATGCACAACCACCGCATCTGTCATCATATCATAATATTCTGTTCCCGCATCCTCACAGCGCTGTCTCCACTCCGGTCCAAAAACCCCTCCAAACAATATCCAGTCCCGTTCTTTTTTCCCTGTCAGTTCCTCCTTTAATATAATATTTACATCATGGTTTCTCTCAATCTTCGTAACAGGAACCGGCAGCACCAGATATTTGCTGTTGTCCAGCACTTCCAGTGCCTCTTCCTTTTCCACTCCCCGTCTCCAGTCCAGTCGGTGTATCTTTCCCGGAAGACAGGCGGCAAGATTGCTTTGTCGCTGATCCGTAACAAAAATCACGATATTTCCGGTCATATAAAAACGCTCCCTTCCATATAACATATGAAAGGGAGCGTCATAAGGTGCATTCCTGATGTTTAAAGTCTGGTCTCTACAAAGATATCGTAGATTGCCTTGATGGCAGCCTCGAAATCGTCATTGCTGACACCAATAATAATATTTAACTCGGAAGATCCCTGGTCAATCATCTTGACATTGATGTTCGCATGGGCCAGTGCAGAAAAGATTCTGCCTGCCGTACCGCGGGTAGATTTCATTCCACGTCCCACGACAGCGATCAGACCCAGATCCGCTTCCAGATCAATCACATCCGGATGGGTCAGACGGCGGATGGAGCTGATCACCTGCTGCTCCTTGCCTTCAAACTCTTCCTGATGCACAAATACGGTCATGGTATCAATACCGGATGGCATATGTTCGATCGAAATTCCGTTTTCCTCAAATGCCTGTAATGCTTTACGGCAGAAGCCGACTTCGGAATTCATCATATCTTTGTCAATGCTTACTGCGACAAATCCCTTTTTCCCCGCGATACCAGTGATCGTGTATTCCGGTTTCTGACAGGTACTCTCTACGATCAGGGTTCCCTCTGCCTCCGGATCATTGGTATTACGGATATTGATCGGAATACCGGCTTTACGTACCGGGAACACTGCATCCTCATGAAGCACGGAAGCTCCCATATAAGAAAGCTCTCTTAATTCACGGTATGTGATTACATGAATCGGCTGCGGATTGTCAATGATACGCGGATCTGCTACGAGACATCCGGATACATCCGTCCAGTTCTCATATAAACTTGCATGGCATGCTTTTGCAACAATCGATCCGGTAATATCCGAACCACCGCGGGAAAATGTTTTCACACTTCCGTCAGTGCCAACTCCATAAAATCCCGGAATGACAGCTTTTTCACATTCTGAAAGTTTCTTCGCCAGAACCTTGTCGGTCTTGTCTGCATCCAGATTTCCTTCTTCATCAAAAAAGATTACGGTTGCAGAATCAATAAACTCATATCCAAGATAATCTGCCATAAGAATACCATTCAGATACTCTCCGCGGGAAGCCGCATAATCCACACCGGCTTTTTCCTTAAAGTTTTTGGAAATTGTCTTAAACTCCTCATCCAGTGTCACTTTCAGTCCGAGTCCGTTGATAATGGAATCATAACGCTCTTTGATCTTCATAAGCGGTACACGGAACTCCTCGCCTGCCTCTGCTTTCGCGTAGCATGCATATAACATATCCGTAACCTTGGTATCTCTGGAATTACGCTTTCCAGGAGCACTCGGCACTACATATTTTCTGGATTCATCCGCACGGATAATATCGCCAACCTTGGCAAACTGCTCGGCACTCGCCAGCGAGCTGCCACCAAATTTTACAACCTTAACCATTTTTAACTTTTCTCCTTCAAGAATAATAACTTTCGTTATTATACTTCTAACGCCTTACTTTCGTCAATAAAATTATTCCATGTATATAACATCTGTTGCAATCGTGTTGCTTGAACCATCCACCTGCAAAATACCATAAGAGGCCGGTACACCATAAGGCGGTGATCCAATGCTCCCCGGATTCATATAAGAAATACGGTTGTGTTTGTCATAAAAAACCCGGTGTGTATGCCCAAACAATGCGGCATCTACACGCCGTTCTTCTGCCGCATATTCCAGATTCAGATATCCGGCTTTTACATTAAATGTATGTCCATGACAAATCAATATCCGCTTTCCTTCTATAAGAAGAATACGCTCCACCGGCTCCTGGCTGCAGTCACAATTCCCCGGCACCTGTTCCATCATGATCATCGGAAATTGCTGGTGCAGCTTCTCTGCGTCCACCCAGCAGTCTCCCAGATGAATGATCTGATCCGGATGTGTATTTCTTACTGCCGTAACCATATTATTTACATTTCCATGTGAATCACTGAGCACCAGAATTTTCTTCATATACATACTCCTTTTTTTCCAAAAAGCAAAAAGACCTTTGCTCTGGCACCCTCGCCAAGGCAAAAGTCTTTTTTCCTTCTCATTTCAGCGATAACTATCCCAGTCGTTTCCACTGCTTACTACATTTGTAGTAGGAATAAAACATGCAGTGTTCCGCCTGCTCACAGCGCTTTGGTGCAGTCTCAATGCTGCACTGGCAGTTTACAATTGCATCTGCCTTCCCCTTACAATTTCCCTTTAACATGACATCGTCTAAAACTTCATCTGACATACTTCTTTTTGCTCCTTATTACTACCAAGTTTTGTTCACGACGATCTTCATTATACAATATATGGTAGGTAAAGACCATAGGTCAAATCTCACAAATAGACCTGCCTGTTTTGTAAAAATTTTCACTTGACGAAACAGGAAAAATGCGCTAGAGCTCCAGCTTATTTATTAAGTTCAAATTATACTTTTCCGCCAATTCCATACATTTTCTGTAAGAATCCACATCCTGAATATGTCTCACACAATGGGCATCCAATCCGAGAATCGCTTTATTTCCGACTTCCCCGGCAATCTTCCAGAAACGCTCTGCCGGATAATGCCTTGCCCCTTCTCCCATGCCGAGCATGTTGATCTCCAACGGAATGTCCAGTTCCTTCATTTCTTTGCACAACCGGGTCATCTCCCAGTCGTATACCGAATCCATTCCCTGATAATTCATCAGATCCGGATGGGCAAGATAGGCATAACTTCCCGTCTGCATTCCTTCGATTACGAGATCCACATACCTGCGGATACGGCTTTCATCCTCCGTCTCTGTACCGGTATATGGTCCCATTTGTTCGGAACCGAGAAAATGCTGTCCCATGATCATATAATCACATCCGAGGTTGCGAAACATCCGCATCTGTTCTTCGTAAAATTCCGGAACATACTCTGCCTCAAATCCTGCATATATTTTTATCTGATCCCGGTACTCCGCTTCGAGCCTTCGGATCGTCTCCACATATTCCGGTGCCTGTTTCATGGTCATCCGGATATTGGATACATATCCGTCCTGATAGGGGCACGGCACATGATCGGAAAATCCAAAAATTTCAATTCCCATGGAAATCGCTGCTTCAATATATTCTCTCTCCGTATCATAGGCATGCTGGCATCGCCACGTATGCGCATGATAATTTGCTTTTAAAAAATCCATTCTGTTGTCCTTCATCCGTTTATTCGCCTATCATTTTAACATGGAATACGTTTTATGACAACAAAAGACCGTGTGCATCCTCTCATGCCCACACGGTCTTTTATTATTTCAAATACTCAAATAAATTATTCCCTATTGTTTAAATGAACAATATTTCTATTTTTTTTTTCGACAAAGAACATATATAAGCGCAACGAAAGCAAAAAGAGCAGTTGCCATTATATGTCGGCTATTTGATTGTGGAATTTTTATGAACATACAAAAAAGTGTTACAATCAGTGTTGGGATTTCTATGATTGATAAAATAATAATAGATGGTAAAAAATCTTTTTCTCCGCCCTTTTTCATATCAATTCCTAACACAGCTACAATACAAAGAGGAATTATTTCTGACATTAATTCAAAACCATAATTCATATGCAATCTCCTTATTTTTCTTAATGCCCCCACCGCCTAGACCAAGAAACATTTTTTTTCAAAAGAACTTTTTCAGAAGAATCAGAATAATTTAGTCTGCACAACCTTTTGTAAGTTGCAACTAACATTAGTTTACTACAATTATCAAATATGTCAATGATTTCTTCAGATTTTATCAAATATTAAATACAGTTTTATATTATTTTCTATTACAAATTCGCATCATATATTGTATTACTTTAATCATGGAACATCTGCTGTCCCATGATAACGTTCTCCTGATTTTTCATACTTTCCAATCCACTGTGCTCTGTTTTCATAAAAAACAGTGCTCCCGCAAGGAAGAGAAATACGATTGCGGATATCCCGATGTTTATACTCCCAAAAGCCTGGGAAGCCAGTCCGACCACCGTCGTTCCCATAAAGGATGCTCCTTTTCCACAGATATCCATCAGACCAAAATACTCTCCGGAACGCTCCGGCGGAACAATTTTTGCAAAATAAGACCGGGACAGTGCCTGAATGCCCCCCTGAAACATTCCCACAAAGATTGCCAGCACCCAGAACTGCCACTGTGCCTTCATAAACACGGCAAAAACGGTAATCCCCGTATACGCAGCAATACAGGTTAAAATCAGCTTTCCGGTATCGTATTTTTCCGCAAGCCTGCCAAACAGAATGGAAAACGGAAATGCAACAAACTGTGTCACAAGCAATGCAAGAAGCAGTCCTGTGGAATCCAGCCCCAGGGCAGAACCATACGCCGTTGCCATATCTATAATCGTATAGACTCCATCAATGAAAAAGAAGAATGCTATGAGAAACAGAAAGATTTTCTTTTGTTTCCGTACACTGCGCAGCGTTTCTATGATACGTCCAACGCTTTCCCTCATGGCATGCGGTTTCCGCTCTACATAATGAACCTGGCGATACTGCTTCATTAAAGGAAGCGACATCACAAGCCACCACACCGCAACCACTGCAAACGCAATCATCATTCCTGTTTCAAAAAAAAGTCCCATTTTCTGATACCCAAGTACAAAAACAAGACTTACGATGAAAGGAATACAGCTTCCTGCATATCCCCAGGCATATCCGGAAGAAGAAACCCGATCCATCCGCTCCGGGGCTGTCACATCCGAAAGCATGGAGTCATAAAAAACCAGACTGGAATTAAATCCAACCTTTGCAATGATAAAAATTACCAGAAACGAAATCCACCATGTGGTCAGTCCCATCAGCAGACAGCCGGCGCACCCGACCAGAATACACGATAAAAAGAGCGGCTTTTTGAATCCCCTGGTGTCTGCCAGCGTTCCCATAACCGGTCCTAAAACTGCAACAATCAGTGTGGAAATGGATGCCGCATACCCCCAGTATGCCAGATAATCCACATCCGAAACTCCCGCATTTTGCGCAAGATAATTAAAGTAAACAGGAAGTATTGTGGAAACCATCAAAACAAATGCCGAATTGCCCACATCATAAAGGATCCAGCTTTTCTCCTTTTTTGTCAATTTAAACTGCATGTTTTACCTCTTTTCCATTTTGTACAACCTCTTTTCCAACCAGCTGTGATCCAAAACTATAATCAAAGATAGGTTCCAATCCCCTGCTCCCATCCAGATAAGTGCCAAACTGGCTGATCATCCGCAGGGCACTGAGTTTTGCCTGACGGTAATACTGCATCAGCTGCCGGTTGCTGTCTTCACACTGTGGATTTTTACGGTAATTTACAAGCAGACCGTGCATTTCTTTGTAATTCCCGGAAACATACAAAAGTGCATAAATAAAGAACCGCCTGATTCTGGATGGCGCAATCAGCATGTTATTATAGGTGATCATTCCTTTTAATGCTTCCCGGACATCTGCCGGTGTCGTTTTCGGATAAAACCAGCGGATCACTTCCGCATTTTCCATACACGGAACAATATGTTCCGTCAGATTCTGCCGCAACGGATCTTTCCCATCCATAAGCATAAGCATACGGTCAAACTCTACTTCAATTTCCGTATGGGAAATACCACTTGCTGCAATTTTCTCATCAATATACCCATGGCAGCTTACATCAAGTGCAAAATGGTTAAGCACTCCATAGGTGTATGCCAGAAATGGTTCTTTTTCCTTCTGGCTATTAATTATATTTTTGGCTCTTTCAAAAAATTCTTTTCCGGAATGTCCATGCAAATCATATCCGATCTGGTTGACCGGATTCGGTCTTAATGGCTTATAGTAAAACAAAATATCCGGTCCGTGAAGTCCGATCAGATACAGCTGTGGATATTTTTCAATGATTTTTCTCTCATTCCCTTCGAGTTCCCTGCGAACCTGCTGTCCAAGCCGGTAATGTGCATAAGTTGACGGCATGATTGTTTCTCCCCTTTCCCTGTCATCTTATATCCAATTATATGCCGGCTCTGTAAATTTTGGGATGGTGCATGTATAAAATGCAGGTAAAATTTATATAATTTGACCTTTTCCCAAACGTAGCATATAATAGGAAAAACCAATGGACATGTATGATTCTTGGGGGGGATATCCATGATTACAATGTTAGCGAAAATCTTTATCAAAAACCGTCCGGCAAAAGAACAACGGCAGGCATATGGCACCCTGTGCAGTATCGTTGGAATCTGCTTAAACGTCTGCCTGTTTGCCGGAAAATATTTTGCCGGAATGTTAAGCGGTTCCGTTGCCATCACAGCGGATGCGTTCAACAACCTGTCCGATGCCGGTTCCTCTTTTATTACACTTGCCGGATTTCTTTATGCCGGGAAAACTCCGGATTCGGAGCACCCGTTCGGACATGGGAGGTTTGAATATGTGTCGGGATTTGTTGTAGCGATTGCTATCCTGATGATGGGATTTGAGCTTTTAAAAACTTCCTTTTCCAAAATTCTGCATCCGGAAGCCGTAGACACAAGTCTGCTTGCCATGGGAATTCTGGTATGCTCCATTCTGGTAAAAATCTACATGTACTGTTACAACCATTATATTGGGAAAAAACTCGATTCGGATGCCATGCAGGCGACCGCCATGGATTCGCTTTCCGACACCATTGCCACCTCTGTGGTTCTGGCAGCCATGATTATTATGCGCCTGACATCCATCAATGTCGATGGATTTGGCGGTCTGCTGGTAGCCATTTTCATCCTCTATGCCGGAATAAAAGCGGTCAAAGACACCATGGACCCGCTTCTCGGAAAAGCTCCGGACCAGACATTTGTCCGGGAAATCCGTGCCATTGTCATGTCCCATCCCAAAGTACACGGTATCCATGATCTGATCGTACATGACTACGGTCCCGGCCGCCGCATGATCACCCTGCATCTGGAAGTTCCGGGGGACGAAGATGTCTTTCAGCTCCATGACATGATCGATCACATTGAACGGGAGCTGGATCAGAAACTCGGATGCGAAGCCGTCATCCACATGGATCCGATTGAAACCAATAATGCCGCAATTGCCCAGATGCAGCAGCAGGTGGAACAAAAGGTTCTTGAAATTGACCGCCGTATTACCATCCACGATTTCCGCCTAATCAACTGCGATACCCACACCAGCATTGCCTTTGACGCGGTCATCCCCTATGGTATGCGGATCCGTCCGGAAGACCTGAAGAAAAAAATTGAAAACAAGCTTCAGGAAATCGAAGGAAACTATCAGTTTATGATTCATGTGGATCAGAGTTATGTGCCTGTATAAAAATAACGGTTCGCAGATTTCTGTGAACCGTTATCCTGACAGCTTCATTTATTTATTACATGCCTCGTAAGCATCCTGAAAGAAAATCTCCTGTGAGTTTACCGGCTCCTCATTGATATGACGATCCTCATAAATGCCTTCGGCATTCTGCTCTTTTCCCTTCTCATCATCTTTCATGATGGTATCAAAGATATACCGGATGCGCTCCCGGATTGCAGGATCATAAACCGGAGCTGCCACTTCCACGCGGCGCACCGTATTTCTCGTCATAAAATCGGCAGATGCAATGTACATCTTTTCTTCATCCCCCACACCAAAACGATAAATTCTGGAATGTTCGAGATAACGTCCAACAACGGAAATCACCCGGATATTTTCCGTCACGCCCGGAATCTGTGGCTTCAGGCAGCAGATGCCCCTCACAATCAGATCAATCTTTACACCGGCCTTGGAAGCCTCAATCATCTTATCAATCAGGACTTTATCCGTCAGGGAATTAATCTTAACCCCTATATAAGCTTCTTTTCCGGCTTTTTTATTTGCAATCTGCCCGTCCATCATCTGAAGAACTTTGTTCTGCAGGCATTTCGGTGCAACCAGAAGTTCCGAAACTTCATCCACCGTTTCTCCCTGCTGTAATGCAAGAAACACTTTTGCTGCATCGGCACCGATTGCCTGATTTGCGGTAATCAAAGACAGGTCCGTGTACAGTCTTGAAGTTTTCTCGTTGTAATTTCCGGTTCCAATCTGCGTGATGTACGCATAACTGTCCCCTTTTTTCTGTGTGATCAGGCAAAGCTTCGAATGTACTTTGTAATCGCCCAGTCCATACAGAATCTGGCAGCCGGCATCTTCGAGCCGGTGCGACATCTCAATGTTATTTGCCTCGTCAAACCGTGCCCGCAGTTCCACAAGTACCACCACTTCTTTTCCGTTTTCCGCTGCCTCAATCAGCGCATCAATGATCTTGCTCCGGTCTGCGACACGATACAATGTCATTTTGATGGATACCACATCCGGGTCTTCCGCTGCATCATTCAACATTTTGATAAACGGTTTCATGCTCTCAAACGGATAGGAAAGCAGAACATCCTTTTTTTCCACCTGTGACAGGATACTTTCATGCATGGATAATGCCGGAGTCTCCCGTGGGCTTCTCTTTTCATAGAACAGTTCTTTCTGGTCACGCAGATAATTCTGCAACGTAAAAACAAACGAAAGATCAAGCGGTGTCTTTACATTAATAATATGACTGGTTCCAATTTCCAGAAAATTAGACAGTTCCTGCTTTGCTTCATCATTGATCTTACGGCTCAGTTCCACCCGGACGGGATCCAGACGGACACGTTTTTTGATAAGCTGCTCCATCATATCCCGGTAATCCATATCTTCGTCATACAGATCATGTGCATCAATATCTGCATTCCGTGTCACACGCATAATGGATTTCTCGCGAATGGTATATTTCGGATACAATTTTGAAATAAAATGCAGAATCAATTCCTCAGACAGCATAAAACATCCCGGTCTGGTCGGTATCTCAATCAGACGTTTGAACACACTGTTGGAACACGGAACAATTCCGGTCTTTTTCTTTCCTTTCTGTGATGTCAGGAGCACAATTGCATACAGCTGCTTATTTGCAAGGAACGGAAACGGCTGCTGTTTTCCAATGACCATCGGAGATAAAAACGGTGCAATATGTGCGTCAAAATATTGTTCAAGAAGTCTTCCTTCTTCATTGGAAAGACGGTTAAAATTGATAATCCGGATTCCCTTTGGCTCAAGTTCTCCCATGAGCTGTTCATAAATTTTTGCCTTTTTCTTTTCCAGCAGACAGACACGGGCTAAAATTTCTTTTACCTGTTCCTCACTGGTCATTCCGGTCTTGTTTTCAATTACCTTTTCTTTTGCATTCATCTGCATCATGAGTGTACCCACGCGCACCATGAAAAATTCATCCAGATTCGTCTGGTAAATGGATGCAAAAGTCATGCGTTCTGCCAGCGGTACCCGCGGATTTCCCGCTTCATTTAAAACTCTCTCGTTAAATTGCAGCCATGACAATTCTCTGTTTGTATAACATTTTTCGTTCTTCTTCATTTGATTGGTCTCCTGTCTTTTTATCCTCTGCCGGATTATATTTTCTGCCCGTTTCAGCTGCCCTGCCAGCTGATGCCAAAACCGATTCCATATGTACATGCCCTAATCCTCTGCAAAAAATGCCTGCATAGTTACATTTTCCTTTGCTACCTCCACAAGATTTACACAACTGTTCCCGATCCGGTCAATATTATGGAGCACATCATTAAACGGAATAGTAAGTTTGGAATCGCACTTTCCCTTTCCCACTCTGGCAATATGGTTTTTGCGCATTTTTTCATCCAGCTGCATGATGTCTTCTTTTTGCCGCATCAGTTCTTTGATATCCATATCCACATCCCCAGAAATCGCACGGATGCAGCTTCCGTAAATCATCTGGATCTGTTCCATTGCCTTTTTCAGTTCCTTTAAGGCTTCTTTGGAATACTTATGTTTTCCTTTATTCTGTTTTGCCACGGTTTCCATGATTTCCCTCGTCAGTTGCCCGATCCGGTCAATATCACAGAGAATAGACTGCATACCGGCACTTTGTGATGCCTGTTCCTCGGTCAGCACACCTCCGGAATACAGTGCTGCAAAATAATCATTAATGGACGCATACAGTTTCTGCAGTATTTTCGCCTTTTCTTCTACAATTCCTGCATTTTCTTTATCAATCTTTCCGTTTCCGGACTGCAGTTTTCCGATCATTTCATCTACAATTTTTGCGCAGTACATTACTTCTTTTGCCACCAGCTGCAATGCTGCTGCCGGCTGTGCAATCAGCTTGTTATCCAAATAGTTTGGATTTTCCAGTGCTTTAGCTCCCATTTCCTTCCCATCCGGTACAAGTTTCATCACAATTTTTACCATCAGAGGAATGAGTGGAATCCAGATCAGCGTCATGACAAGGTTAAATCCCGTATGGGCATTTGCAATCTGCCGTGAAATCACATCAATTTCGTTTCCCTTCGGCGAAATGAACTGAATCAGGGCTGCATACGGTTTTACAAGGAACAGGAATAAGATTGCTCCCGAAATATTAAATACACAATGGGCAAACGCCGTCCTTCTGGCATCTTTTGGCTGTCCGATAGATGCCAGCACTGCGGTAATCGTTGTACCGATATTGTCTCCCAACAGAATCGGGATGGCACCGGCCAGTCCGATGATACTGGTCACACCGTCCGGTCCTGCCTGGGATGCAAAATTCTGTAATACGGCAATCGTTGCACTGCTGCTTTGTACGACAAGTGTCATCATCGCTCCCACACATACCCCAAGAATCGGAATATGGGACACTTTTCCAATCATGTTGACAAAGAATGCACTGGATGCCAGCGGTTTCATCACATCCCCCATCGTCTCAATTCCAAGGAATAACAGACCAAATGCGAAAATTGTCTGTCCGATATTTTTCACCTTTTCTTTCTTTGAAATAAAAGAAATAAGAAATCCCACAAAAATGAACAGATAAATATAATCCGAAATTTTAAATGCAATAATCTGCGCCGTCATGGTCGTACCGATATTGGCACCGAGAATAATGGAGATCGCCTGTGGCAGCGACATCAGTCCTGCGCTGACAAAGCCGATCGTCATAACCGTTGTTGCACTGCTGCTCTGTAACACCGCAGTCGTCAAAGCACCTGCAAGTACACCAAGAATCGGATTTTTTGTAAGCAGGGCAAGGATTTTTTTCATCTTTTCCCCCGCTGCTTTCTGCAGGCACTCGCTCATCATATTCATGCCGTAAATAAAAATTGCCAGACCTCCGACCAGTCCGAAAATAATTTTCATCGTCTCGTTCACTTATGGTTCCTCCCCATTTCTTTTCATAAACTTTACACTCCGTATACTTTTTTTCTGAGATTGTAATAAGTTTATCATCGGAGTGTAAAATCAAACCATCCCAGAATGTAAACCCTGTGTAAAATTTCTGTAATGTTGTAAAATTACTGTAAATTTGCGTAAAGTCTGTAAAATCCCTGTAAATCGGTATTTTCACGTTCCATGGCATGAAACCCATTGTAAAAATATTTCCACAATGCTAGAATAAAATAGTTACAAAGGAAAATGTTTTGGAAAGGGAAAACACTATGCTATCATGTCCAAACTGCGGAGGAAATCTCAAATTTGACATTCCTTCCCAGCAACTCTCATGCGAGCATTGTCACACACTGTTTGATCCTTATGATTTTGACGGGAAAACAAGTGATGCCGAAGAATCAAAGACATTCGACGGAGATTACGAGGTCACGATCTTTACCTGTCCACAGTGTGGCGGTGAAATCTTAAGCACCGACAATGCCGCAGCCGGTTTCTGCAGTTTCTGCGGAGCCTCCACGATTCTTTACAGCAGAATCAGTCACGAAAAACGGCCCAATTATATTATTCCGTTCCAGAAGACAAAGGAACAGTGTAAGGAAGCATACGCACGCCGTATGAAACATTCCATTTTTGCGCCAAAAGAACTCCGCGATCCTTCTTATATCGATAGTTTCCGCGGAATTTACATGCCTTACTGGGCGTTTTATATCTCCCAGAAAGGTTCTCTCTCGCTCAATGGGAAAAAGACTTCCCGCCGCGGTGATTATATTATTACCGATCACTACGCACTTACCGGGGATCTGGATGCCTACTACAAAGGTCTTTCCTATGATGCCTCATCCTCTTTTGATGACAACATCAGCGAAGAACTGGCTCCTTATAATTTAAAAGGCATGAAAGCCTTTACCCCCGCCTATTTAAGCGGATTTTACGCGGACACTTCTGATGTGGATGCAAAAGTATATCAGGGCGATGCCGAATACACTGCATCTGCGGAGACAACCGAGCGTATTGCTTCTGACGGGACATTTGCCGGTTTTACCATGGATACCATCCGTCCTGAACAGCTCCATACAAAAACAGAAACCATCGACAGCACCATGTTTCCGGTATGGTTTTTATCCTACCGCAAAAAAGACCGTGTCGCTTATGCAACGGTCAACGGACAGACCGGACTGGTCGTTGCGGATATTCCGATTGATCCGAAGCGTTATCTGCTCGGTTCGCTGCTTCTGGCAATTCCGATCTTTGCTCTTTTGGCATGGTCGGCATTTTTACAGCCCTCTTCTCTGGTAATGACCACCCTGCTTTTGTCACTGCTTTCCATCGGTGTCTATTGCTACGAATGCGTTTCTATCCACCAGAAAGATACCGGGGCAAATGACCGGGGCAAAATGTTCATCCAATCGAAGAAAGCTTCTGCTGCAGACAAGCCGAAAACCCCTGAAGTCCAACTGGAGCCTGCCGCAAAAAACAATCCACTTGGCTGGATTCTTCCGCTCTGTGCTGCGGTACTTTCGTTTGGGATATGGTTCCTGCATCCGGTATCGGATCTCTACTATTACGGAGCCGCAATTCTTTCCATGGCTGCCATCCTCGTGTCGTTCATCAGTATTATCCATGCGTATAATCTGTTGTCCACCCGCCGGCTGCCACAATTTGACAAACAGGGAGGTGATGACCGTGCGTAAAATAAAACATATCCTTACGGCATTTGTATTTTGTCTGATACTCTCCGCCAGCACCATACCGGTTTGTGCATCCGCAGTTTCCGCTTCCAATGAGGAAACCGGCTACGTTTATGTGCTGGATGATTCTGCGAATTTTCTGACAGACTCCCAGGAAAACAGTCTGCAAAAGCAGCTATATGATCTGACCGCATACTGTAATGTGGCTTTTGTAACCACAACCGAACACAGTAAATCTTCCACCGAAGATTTTGCTGCAGATTATTTCGATGATGTCTTTGGTTCGCATGCCAACGGTACGATCTTCGTCATTGACCGCTGCCTGAATGAGATTTATCTCTACAGCGATGGACAGGCGCACAAAATCATCACCAATTCCCGCGCACGTTCGATTACCGATAACACTTATACCTACGCACGCGATAAGGATTACTATACCTGTGCGTACAAGGTCTTTGCCCAGATCGAAACGCTGATGCAGGGCAAACGGATTGCAGAACCGATGCGCTACCTCTGCAGTGCGCTGCTGGCCATTGTTGCTGCATTGTTTCTCAATCTCTTTTTTGCGCTGTGGAGTTCACGTTCCCACAAGGCAGACCGCAGACAGGTGATGACCGGATTGTATGCACAGATGCAGATCAATAACCCACGCACACAATTCATCCGCCAGTCGCGTACTTACAGTCCGGTATCTTCCGGCAGCAGCGGCAGTGGACATTCCGGCGGCGGTGGCGGTGGGAGCGGCCACTCCGGTGGTGGTGGCGGTCACAGTATATAGTCCTTGTTTCAGACTGTAGACAAAGGGGGCTGTCGCACTAACTAAGTTAGTGCGACAGCCCCTTGTTTGAATCATATGTCATTTTTAATATACCTTCCACTTGTCAGATAAACGCTTCATTATTTTTTTGTAAGAAAACTATCAAGTTCCCCATATACTGTATTATCTGAAGATATTAAAATTTTTCCATTATCTGTATATAAGTAGTTCAAATATTCATATGGCAAGTCTATCTTGTTAAGCTTATTATGGCGACTGTCAATATTCCAGATTTCTCCTGTATCCCTGGAATATACCATAGCATAATCTGCTTTTTTATCTCTGCCAGGTATCGCAATATCCAAATCTATCTTATTTATTATTTTTGCAACGGTCTTCCCCGATGCTACACGAAAAAGTACTCCACTCCCACTAAATGTTCTTATAAAACCATATTTTCCTGACATCTCAAACTTTGAAATTCTTTCATTTTTTAGCAAATTGATAATTTTTTTATCCAGCTTCAAACTATCAATATAGTTTCCAGCACAATTATACTTTTCTTTTTATTATTTTTACCTTTTAATGATATAATTTTATCCTTACATACTTTGACATAAATTAATGTTTGATCTGTAGAATCACTTACCCCCAAATGTTTCTTTTATTGTATAAATAAAAATAAGCGAAAGTAGTGCAACAGTATCAGGTGGACTTCTTTTAGAGCAGCTTCCGCAGCCCCTTCGGGTAATGATTCTTCATCACAGAACCCGCAAGTTTGCCCCAGCCGAGACTGTATCCATCTACCGTGATCAGATACCAGCCCTTCTCCCCTTCTGCCGGAAACGTCTGCCCGGCCAGATACGCGCGTGCTTCATCCACAGACAGATTCCAGCTGTGGCATGCTTCCTGCGGAGAAATTGCAAGCGCCAGTGCGTGTGCCGGTTCCAGCCGGTTCTTTTTAACTGTGCCAAGATGCAGACCCGGACGCAGCACATGCAGCCGTCTGGTTGCCGGCATATGTTCCGGCATCAGATACAGCTGCTCTCCAAAAAGAAGCAGCCTCCCGGCATCATCTGCCGGTATCTTTCCAAGAAACTCCTGTAATCCTGCAAGATACGCTTTTGCTTCTCCCTTTGCCAGCGGTTTTTCTTCTCCATTCGCACAATATCCCCGGTAATTTTCCGAAACGGTTCCCTCTTTTTCCAGAACCGCAACGAAATGTCCCTCTCCGTGCAGATGATGCGGAAATAACCGGATCGTATCGCCAATCTCCGCTGCCGGATGTTTTGTCCATGCCGCTACACCGTCTGCCATTCCCGGATATTTTTTCACCGGCACAATATGAAACTGCGGATGCTGTTCCAGAAAACGGCTGATCGTTCCCTCGTTTTCCTCCGGTGCAAAGGTACAGGTAGAGTAAACCATACGTCCTCCCGGCCGGAGCATGGAGGCCGCACATGCAAGAATTTCCTGCTGCCGCGCCGCACAGATCTGAACATTTTCAGGACTCCACTCCTCACACGCCTGTTCATTTTTGCGAAACATTCCTTCCCCGGAACACGGAGCATCTACCATGATCCGGTCAAAATATTCCGTAAACATTCCCGCAAGTGTCTGCGGACTCTCGTTTGTCACCATCACATTTTTTACACCCATCCGTTCCATATTCTCGGAAAGAATCTTTGCCCGCGCCGGATGAATCTCATTGCTGACAAGGAGCCCTTTCCCCTGCATCGCTGCCGCAATCTGTGTACTTTTGCCCCCCGGTGCCGCACATAAATCCAGAACTTTTTCGCCCGGCTGCGCATCCAGATATGCAGCCGGTGCCATGGCACTCGGCTCCTGAATATAGTACACGCCCGCCTCGTGATACGGATGTTTTCCCGGCTGATCTTCCTTTTCGTAATAAAACCCGTTCGCTTCCCACGGCACCGGCTGCAGATGAAAGGAAGTTTCCTCTATAAGCCGGTCTGTGTCGGTTTTTGACGGATTGATCCGCAGTGCCTGATAACGCGTATCTTCGTAACTGTTTAGAAATGCCGGGTATTCTTCCTCCAGCATTTGTTTCATTCGATCTAAAAAAAGTTGTGGAAGCATATCATTTCTCCTAAATTTCTCCTAAAGTTTTCCAAAAAAACTTGGAAAAATATCCAACAAATAGTAAAATATAAATATGATAAAACGAAAGTACATGAGAACAAGACAATTAAAACCGGGCATGAAGCTCGATCATCCGGTCGTTGACCGTCTGGGACGTAATCTCGTTGCCAGAGGTGCCGAACTGGATGATTATATGATTGATTCCCTGTTGAAACTGGGTATTATGTCTGTTTACATCCAAGAGGGGGAAGAAGAGGAAAACCCAGAACAGGTTCCTGCTTCTCCAAAAGCAGAAAAAAATATCGAACGGCTCCGTACCGAAGACCGCGCAAAAGTTACCCTTTCTGCCAGTATCCGTGAACGTGTCTCTACCGGTATCCAGTTTATCTACAACAATACAACCTCCGAGGAAATGGTTGCCACCACAGAGAGCATTGCCGATGACCTGATGCGTTCCATTAAAAGCAATGATGCCATCGCAATTGATATCTCCACACTCAAAACCAGTGACGAATACACCTTCAAACACAGCGTGGATGTAGCAACCATTTCCATGATCGTTGCCAAGCAGCAGGGACTCTCTCCCGAAGAAGTACGGGAAATCGGTGTCTGTGGTTTGCTGCACGACATTGGAAAAACCAAAATTCCAAATGCTATCTTAAACAAACCGGGCAAACTCACTGATGACGAATTTGCCATTATGCGGCAGCACTCGACATACAGTTACAACATGATCAAGGATCGTGCGGAATTTTCTCCGGCTGTCTGCCTTGGTGTTTTGCAACACCATGAAAAGATCAATGGAAGCGGATACCCGATGGGTGTGTCTGCGGAGAAAATCTGCCCCTATGCCAAGATTCTGTCCGTAGCGGATATCTATGATGCCCTGGTTACCGAACGCCCCTATAAAAAAGCCTATTCCCAGAGAGATGCCGTGGAAATGATTATGTCCATGACCATGGAACTCGACATAACTGCCATGAAAAGCTTCCTTGAAAGCATGATTCTATATCCGGTAGACAGCATCGTGGAACTGAGTAACGGCGAACAGGCGCGTGTGGTCAAAAATATTCCGCACTATATTCTCCGTCCTGTGGTTGTCGGGCTTACCAGCGGTAATGTTTACAACCTTGGAGAAGATATCAATTGTGCCAATATCATCATTCTTTAAACAACAGGGAACAGCTTTCGCTGTTCCTTTTTTATTGTGTTACCTCTTCACTTTCAAAAGGCTGTGCCGTCTCCGGCAGAAACGCATCGTAAATATCCACATGATCATAGATACAGCGCCAGCTGCTGGTGGACCCTGCAGTCACACAGATATACTCTTTTCCATCCGGTGTCTGTGCCATACTTGCCGCACAGCTTCCGGACTGATTCACAAAGCCAGTCTTTGCCCCGATAATTTCACTGTGTGTATCCTTATCTTCAATTCTCCGCAAAAACCAGTTGGATATTGTAATCCCCTCTGGATGTGGTTTGGATTTTGATGTCGTATAGGTTCGCGTTCCAAGAACTTCCCTGCACAGATCATTGTCCATTGCGGCTTTTAAAATCATTGCCATATCATACGGCGTACTGTAATGGTCATCATTGTATATGCCGACACAGTTAGTAAAATGTGTGGTCTCCGACAATCCCATTTTTTCCAGTTCCTGATTCATCATATCCACAAATGCTTCCTGTGAACCGGCCACATAAGTTGCCAGAGAAACCGCAGAATCTGCCCCTGATGGCAAAATGGTTCCATAAAACAGATCCCTTACCGTTACCTGCTCATCCACTTCGTATCCGGTATTGCTGCAGTCATTACTATAACTGAAATCTGTGGCATCAATACTGATGGTAACCAGCTCGTCCAGCTGCTCTGGCTTAATATTTTCCGCTGCTACCAGCACGGTAAAGATTTTGGTCATAGATGCTGGAATCATACGTTTTAATGCATCTTTTCCAGCCAGAATCGTTCCGGCATCCACATCAATGAGAATTCCCTGCTTGCTAACAACGGACTTCGGAAGCGATTTTGTCTCTGCGGTCTCCGTAGCGGAATAATCAAATACTTCCTCTGTTTCCGTCGGTATTTCCGATGCCTGCTCCTGCTGCGTCGGCTCAATCATCTTTGGATCTTTTTTGTTCTTTCCCTTTTTCCCCAGCACAACTGCCAATACCAGAACAACTGCTAAAATTATAACTGCTACAACGGCTATGTACCATCTGTTTTTTCGTTTCTGCATTTTCTTATCTCCTGTCCTGCCTGAATTGCTCTTTTGTATCATAGCACTTTTCGGCTATAAATTGCAATCCATCAGATACAAACGAGACGCAAAATCCGGAAAATACCGTACGTTCTCATTATACCCGGTGCCTCCGAATGCCGGGTGCAAATGTACACCTCCATACATCAGGGCATCCCCGTATGCACAGAAATCCTCCGTTTCCCCATCCATCTTTACAAATTTTGCCAGCAGATGATGTGTCACAGAATCCGGGCGGATATGTACCGGAGCAACCGTGTTGACCAGATCCCCAAACTCCAGAATACTGTACGTTAACGCGCGGTTGGTAAAATGGTACCGTTTCTCTTTTGCAAGTCCTTTGGGATAATACGCATGAAACTGTGTATTCGGTTCCGCAAGTTTCTGCATCAGCATGCCGACTGCCTGTGTCTGATCTTCTGAAACACAGGTCCATTCTGTGAGATTTCCGTCAGCAAATGTCCGCCCACGATAAAATGTGCCCTGCTGCAATACACTACGCCACTTCCTGTACAGTGCAATCTGAGCCCTGATCTCCTCAAGTTCCTCTCTGGTACAGTCACAGAAATTACATTCATACCCCAGCACTGCGAATGCGGCAACTGCAAAGCGGGTCGTAAGCGGTGTCCGGCGCAGCGTCTGATGGTTCGGACACGCAGATACATGTGCACTCACCGTCGAGAGCGGATACCCGTAACTGTAATTTGTCTGTATGTCCGCCCTGCAACAGGCATCTGTGTCATCGCTTCCCCAGATCTGCGGAAAATAGCACAAAATGCCGGGATCAAAACGGTTTCCGCCTGCTGCACACCCTTCAAATAAAATTTCCGGAAAACGACGGGTCAGTTCCTCCATGCACCAGTATAGTCCCAGCACATAACGATGTGCCACCTCTCCCTGCTGTGCGGCCGGCAGGCTCTGTGAATAATAATCGGAAAACGTCCGGTTCATATCCCACTTCACATAAGAAACCGGTGCCGAAGAAAAGACCTTTGTCATACTGGCAATGATATACTCCTGCACTTCTCTCCTGCCAAGATCCAGAATTCTCTGGTTTCGTCCTTCTGCATGCGGTTTTCCGGGAATTTCAATGGTCCAGTCCGGATGCTTCCGGTAAAGGTCACTGTCCACACTGACCATCTCCGGCTCTACCCAGATCCCAAAAGAAAGCCCCAGATCTGTAATTTTTTTGGCAAGGCGCGATAAGCCGCCGGGCAGTTTTTTTGTATTCGGCACCCAGTCTCCCAACGAAGAAGTGTCATCGTTTCGTCTGCCAAACCAGCCGTCATCCACCACAAACAATTCGATTCCGGCATCTTTTCCCGCCTTTGCCAGCTTTAAGAGCCTGCTCTCACTGATATCAAAATAGCAGGCCTCCCAGCTGTTTAAAAGTACCGGGCGCGGCCTGTTTTTCCAATATCCGCGCACGATATGCTCCCGGATAAACGCATGCATCCGCCGGCTCATGCCTCCCCATCCATCCGGTGCATAGGTCATAAAGGCCTCCGGTGCCTGAAACTGTGCTCCCGGCTCCAGTTTCCACGAAAATTCCCGTGGATTGATCCCCGTAAGAAGCCGGAGTTTTCCAAAACTGCTGACCTCCGCAGTCTCACAGTGATTTCCACTGTAGATCAGATGAAATCCGTAACAGTCTCCCTGATCTTCTCCCGTTTTCGGACGGCTCAGCATCACAAACGAATTTGCCCGGCTCGACGTGGTTCCGGTAAAAGAATCATTGACAATTCTGCCACCGGTCAGCGTCTGGTCACAGCGGTGCATCTCCCGCGCCCATGCGCCGCAAAATGTCGTAAAAATATAATCACTGTCATCAAAATCCAGCTGCAGACTCATCAGACGGGTAAGCTGTACATCCTGACTGCTGGCATTGACAATCTTCGCACTCCGTCCGATCACATCTGCCGCCTCATAGACATAGTAGTAGAGCAACAGCTTCAGATCATACTGCCGGTCCACCATTGTCACACACAGCTGTTGCACTTCTCCCGCACTTCCATAGGAACCCGGAAGTCCGTCCAGCGCATCTTTTTTCCCGGTAATAACGGCATCTTCATAGCGGAAATCCAGAGTCTTTGCCCCATCATAAAGAATAGCCTCAACAAACGGCTCACGGATATCGCCCTTTCCGTACGAAGACATTTCCAGCCGCACATCCTCCAGCGAAAAACCGGCATGCTCTTTTTCACAGATATTCACATTTCCCGGTGCAAACACATGCTTTTCCACAAGAATTTCAAGATCATCCGGATGCTCGATGTGAATAGTTCTCCCGTAATACAGATGCTCCGGATGTCCCCCCGGCAGAATGGAAAATGCATATGTTGTATGTGCCGTATCCAGTACGAATGCCTGTCCAATTTTACGAATCATAGCTGTCATCCTTTCTTTTAGCAGTTCTCCTGATTTTTAATTGCTGCATTAATCTCCTGTAGCTTTTTCTCTGTCAAAATATATTTTTTCCGAAATACCAATACCGCGATGAAAAGACCGATCATCGGAATTCCCGCCATCGTCAGCCGCAGTCCCAGCACCGAAGAATCCGCTGCACGCGCAACAACCGCTGCACTTGTATCCTGCTTGAGGTTACAGAGAGACAGACAGATCGCTGCGATCAGCACGGCAACTCCCGAAGCCAGTTTCACAACAAACGTCTGCATGGAAAAAATCACACTTTCATCACGGCGGTGATTTTTCATTTCCCCATAATCTACCGTATTTGCCAGAAATACTGTGGTAAGCACGGTCAGCATGCCAAATGCCGCAAAGATCAAAAATCCCGGCACCACCAGGGCTCCAAGCGCAGTATGACCGCCAATCATCAGCACAAGCAGAATCGCATACCCTGCGATTGCCATTCCAAAACTCAGGTAGAACACACGGATACTGCTCATAAACTTCCGCAGCAGCGGAAACAATACCATCATGGACAAAATCTGTACCGCTCCGCCAAATGTACTAAAAAGTGTATAGCTGTTATACCAGCTCTCCCCACTCACATCATACTTGAAAAAATACAACAGCAGATTGGACGTAATATACAAAGAGCAGTTAATCAGTACAATGGTGATGACAACCGTCATTGCCTGATCGTTGTGAATCAGCGCCGAAAACATCTGCCGTACGGTCGGCGTTTCCATATGAACCGTGGATTTTTCCCGGATCGTCAGACAGGTGATCGTAATAAACAGCACAAACAATACCGCAACAATAAGTGCAAACCAGCGGAAACCCGTGCGCTCATTTCCCTGTCCCAGCATATACACACATTTCATCGTAATAATCGTAACGAGAGCGGAACCGACACCCGAACAGGAACGCGCCATAGTTGTTAAATTTTCGCGCTCTTTTCCGCCTTCTGTAAATGCCGGAATCATCGACCAGAAAGGAATGTCCATCATGGTATAGGTGACTCCCCACACAATATAGGTAATGGCTGCATATGCCACAATCCCACTTCCATTCCATGCCGGCGGTGCGGCAAACATCAGATACAGCACGATCGCATTGCACAGGGTTCCAACCAGAAGCCATGGACGGAATTTTCCCCAGCGTGTTCTGGTTTTTGCAACAATCACTCCCATAATCGGATCGTTAAATGCATCAAACACCCGCGCTGCCATGAGAATAATTCCCATTGCCATCGCACTTACTCCGAGAACATCCTGGTAATAATACAGAATATAGCTCGCCGAAAGCATATATACCATATCTTTTCCGACAGCCCCCAGGCCGAATGCCGTTTTTTCTTTTGCTGATAATTTCATTGTATTTCCCCCTTACTCTTCCCGTGCCACCTGAAAATGTTCACAGATTTTCCCCGTCTGCGCATTTTCAATTGTCAAAATTCCTTCTCCGGCCTGTCCGGTCGTCTTTACATAAGTACCGCCCATACCTCCCTGTAAACATATGGTCTTTGGACCGATCAGTTCCAGAACACCTTTCACTTCAAACTGCACCGGTTCATTGAAAAATCCCAGCACATTTCCATTTTCATCCAGTGCCCGGATACGAACCGCCGCCATATCATAGGTTCTGCCTTCGGTCAGGTTATGTGCACTTACCTTCACCTCCAGATGTGCCTGCTGCATCGGCTCCTTGATCACGGTCTTTACCACTTTTCCGTCCCTGACAGCCTCAAACTTATAGACCGTGGAAGTCGTCCCCCAGTCCCCGACATAACGTGTGTAAAGCGCAACCGCATCCTTTGGTTTCATGTGATAGCAGACCATCAGCCGCAATGCCAGAAGGTAGAACTTTGCCGGAAGATTGTTCAGCCCGTAATACGCCGTCATGTTAAGCAGCTGCCCCATCAGTCTGGCCTGTTTCGGTTTCATCGGCTCATTTTCGACAATCGCATTTCCGATAAAGTCATTCACAGGAATCGGTCCATGCGCCAGTGCACGATATGGGGAGTCCTCCCGATGATACTCTTTGATTAATTTAGAGTTTTTGTACATCCGCACGGCATCCGCATTTGTAATCATCCAGTTTCCGCTGCGGTTTCCGCCCGGATGCTCTCCGATATCCATCGAAGAACTCAGTTCTAAAACCGGTGTATCTTCCTGCTGACTGCTATACACCGCCGCCGCAAGTTTCGGGTTGCGGAACATATCCATCACGCCATGGTAACAGATCCGGTCACCGCTGCCAAAATCCTTGTGCGTATTATAGTCAAACATACACCAGCCAAAACTTCCTGCAATATCCGGCTCCTGTGCCACCGCATTTAATACATTTGCATGACGGATTGCATGCTCCGTCCGGTGTTCCTCATCGTCAAACGGCTTGGTCGGAAACATATGCCCGTTATACTCACTGATCAGATACGGTTTTTTCATATCCGGTGTAACTTTTCGTTTCGGATTACACCCCGGATGTCTGCCATCGTGAAGAAAATCGTTGTACGTATAAACATCCTCCAGAAGATGGCTTTTCTTTAGCATCCGCACTCCGCCGGTTGCCCGCGTATCGTCCAGTTCATGTGCCACCCGGTTTGTTTCCCTGTAAAAAACATCATCATCCTGTGATTCATTAATCCGCACGCCCCAGAGAATAATGGAAGGATGATTGCGGTACTGCACGATCATTTCCTTTAAATTCTGCACCGCCTGCCGCTTCCATTCTTCATCCCCGATGTGCTGCCACCCCGGAAACTCGGTAAACACAAGCAGGCCAATTTCATCACAACGACGGATAAAATCCTGCGACTGCGGATAATGGGAAGTGCGCACAGCATTCACGCCAAGCTCTTTTTTGAGAATATCGGCATCGAAAATCTGCATGGATGCCGGCGCTGCATATCCCACATACGGATAACTCTGATGACGGTTTAACCCACGAAGCCGCAGTTTCTTTCCGTTCAGATAAAAACCATCTTTTCGGAATCCAGCCTCCCGAAACCCTGTGATATCCACACGCGCATCTATCATTTCCCCATTTTTCCACAAACTCGTACGGATTTCATACAAATATGGATTTTCCGGTTCCCACAAACGGATCTCCTGCACCGGAAAAACGGTTTGCACATTTGTCTGTTTTACCGGCTTCTGTCCCAGGGGACTATATGCACCCTCGCCTTTTTTGCGGATTTCCTGCTGCAACGTTATCCCATCCGAAATATTCTGTACCGTAATCTCTGTAGTCACCTGCAGAGGATGTATCTGTGGCTTGATAAATACATCTGCGAGATGTGTCTTATTTCTCACCTGCACATAAACCTCACGATACATCCCGCCAAAAGTCATGTAATCTATGGCATATCCGAACGGCGGAATATTCAAATTTTCCCGGCTGTCGACACGTACCGCAAGTACATTGTCCTCCCCATATTTCAGGTATTTTGCAATTTCCACAAAAAATGCCGTATAACCGCAATGGTGCGCTTTCACTTCTGTCCCATTGACATAAACAACCGCATCATGCGCCACTCCCTCAAAGGTCAGTTCCACACTTTTCCCCTGCCACGCTTCCGGCGCCATAAAATGTCTGCGATATCCACACAGCATCTGATACGCATGCTCATCAAAGTAATGATACGGAAGCTCTTTGCAGGTATGCGGCAGCCGCACATCCTCCATCTCATTTTCCGGATATACTGCCTCTTTCATGGCTTCTTCCCATGTTTCGGCAAATTTCCAGTCATTGTTCCAATACAACCTCTCCATGCTTCTTTATGCTCCCCTTTCGTTTTACCTCTCCGAAGCAATTCCATACATCAGAATCCCGACAACCTCCTGCAATGCCTGCGCATAAGTAATTTCATTCTGCAGCAGGATATCGCGCTGGAAAAACTGCTCTAACGATGCTTCCAGCATCATCTTTAAAATCGGAATCCGGACCGGACGGATCACACCTTCCTGCATGCCCTGTTCCAACAGGGCAATGGTCGTTTCCCAGCCTGTTTCGAGCCGTACTTCCACCTGATGATAAATCTCCGGATATTTTTCTTTTAACTGATATAACTGTCGAAAATCCACATCCTGATAACATTCCGGCATCACACCAAGGATTGTGTGAATCTTTTGCAGGGTGTCCATCTCCGGATTCTCTACGATCTTCTGCTCACTGTCCTTGATCCGGTCAAACAAATAGTCCACCGTTTCCAGAAACAAAGCCTCCTTATCACGAAACACCTGATAAATCGTTTTTTTACTGATCCCTAAAATCTTTGCAATATCATCCATCGTAAATTTCAAACCCTTTTGATTGAATGCCTGCAACGTTCCCTGCATAATGTTCTCTTTCAGTTCTTTATTCATTCTTTTCATCCTTTCTGCCGGAAGGAAACTATTTTCTTCATTTCAGTTTCCATTATAGTAGCATGTTCTCTCTCTTCCTTCAAGAAACTAAATGCCCAAAAATCGTTTCCGATTTTTGGGCACATTTTTTACGCTGCGTTTTATCCCCGCATCAATTCCCTGCGCACCGTTTTTCTCACAAAATAAAAACAGATGACCTGCATCACAATCGTGATGATCCAGGATGCCGGATAAGAAATAAACAGGAAGTACAACGATCTGTGATGTGGGAAAAATCCAAAAATCCAGAGAATTCTCGTTCCGACCGTACCGATCACCGACAGGATCATCGGCACTGCCGAATGTCCCATCCCCCGCAGTGCTCCGGGAAACAAATCCATAATGCCGCACAGAAAATACGGCACTGTTGTAATGGCAAGAATCTCCATGCCGCTCTCGATCACATCCTTTTCTCTCGTATATATACTAAGTACCTGCGGTCCGAAAAACCATGCGCCACATCCCAGCAGCAGGGAAACACTGACCGTAAGAATCAGACAGTCGATCAGCACACGATCCATACGTTTATATTTTCCCACACCATAATTCTGACTCGTAAAACTCATACATGCCTGTGTAATGGAATTTACCGACATATACAAAAATCCCAAAATATTATTTGCCGCTGTATACCCCGCCATCGCCGTATCTCCGAAGGAATTCACGGAAGACTGCAGCAGCGCGTTTGAAAAGTTAATAACCGTACTTTGAATCCCGGCAGGAATTCCCACCTGAAAAATCTGTAGCAGATAAACCTTTTTTATTTTCAACTTCGAAAAGCGCAGCTGATAGCAGCTGTCGGTGCGGTACAGGCATAACAAAACCAGAATGCAGGAGATCATCTGTGCCGTAATCGTCGCAGTAGCTACGCCTGCCACACCCAGATGAAAACCGATCACAAGAATCAGATCCAGCAGCGCATTGGCACATCCGGAAATCACCAGAAACAACAACGGCCGCTTGGTATCTCCCACCGCACGCAGAATCGCTGCCCCATAATTATAGAGCATAAAAAACGGCATCCCCAGAAAATAAATCCGCATGTAAAGGGTTGACTGTGCAATGACATTGTCCGGCGTTCCCATAAGAAGCAGCGCACCTTTTGCACTGATTACCCCGATTCCAGCCATGAGAATTCCGCTGATCAGTGCCAGCAAAATGGCGGTATGTACCGTGTCTGACATTTCTTTTTCCCTGCCGGACGCAAAAAAACGTGCCGCAAGCACGTTAGCCCCCAGCGAAATTCCGATAAACAGATTGGTGAACACGTTGATGAGTGCCGTGGTCGATCCCACTGCCGCCAGTGCCTGTTTTCCCGTAAAATGCCCCACAACAATGATATCCACCGCATTGAACATCAGCTGTAAAATTCCAGATAGCATGAGTGGGAGTGCAAACGAGATCAGTTTATCCATGATCGAACCATTGCACATATCTATTTCATATTTGTTTGTTTTCAAATTTTCTCTACCCCTTTCCGGTTCTGTTATCCCTCTGAGCCATAAAATACGCCGCTACTGGCGGCGTATTTGTTTGTCCTTATACATTCTCTGATCTGCGATCTCGATCAGTTCCATTATATTTTCATATTTTCCCACGGCATATCCCACGGAGGCAGATACCGGAATCTCACTGTTTTTCTGAATCGGCTTCATCACCTGCCTCCACTTTTCAATGACATCTTCTGCAATCTCCTGTGTCCCATCCGGAATAATCATAAGAAATTCATCCCCACCGTAACGGTAAGCATTGGTTTCCTCACTCGTCACTGCTGCCCGAATGGATCCCGCAATTTTGGCAATCAGCTGGTCTCCGTACAAATGACCAAACGTATCGTTTACATATTTCAACTGGTTGACATCCCAATAAATAACCGCAACCGGGCGTTCTTTTGGCTCCATATGTTCCACTGTTTCAAGCAGTTTATTTTTGCTGTAAAGTCCCGTCATATCATCCATGGAAGCCGCCTGTACCATACGCATTGCATTTTCCATGGACTTGCGCACAATACTGTTTACACTGTTACTTACATAATAAAATGCAACCGCCATCAGCGATCGCGGCATCACATAATAAAGTGCCAGCGTAACCATAGGATTTTCGTTTACTTTGTTGAGCAAAAACACACCATCCTTCTGCAGATGATCCAGTGATGTCACCGTCAGCAGTGCCATGTTTGCATCACATACCCCAAAATAATAGCCCACATAAGTACTGATCGTAATCACAACCACTGTAAATATAAAGGCATAAACCGACAGTCTCTTTGAAGTATACATACTTGAAATGATAATCGGGATCATCATAATAATGATCATATGGTAGGTAAGGGATGCACTCGCGACCATGACAATCAGCCCGATGGCCGTAACGCTGAGATACTTGGTAAATGGGTGCTCAAGCCCCATCTTCACAAGCAGCAATCCATAAATCAACGCCAGCACACATGCCACCACATAGCCTCTGATAAAAATCGCCTGATCCACGATAAAAATATGCAGGCAGTTCAGAATCATCACAAACGAATAGAATAAAATGCAGATTCCCACCACACGGAACGCAAAAATATTCTGTGTCACATCCTCCTGCTCGTAAAAAGCATTTTTATTTGTAATTTTAGATAACAGTGCCTTGCAGGTGCTCATCCATATATCCTCCAGCTTTGTCTGCCTTTAGTATAACATATTCCTGCATGAGTTTCACTACTTTGATGAACTTATAAATTCATTGTTTTATATCACTGCTTTAATTATACATCTTTCTAGCATCTTCTAATGCAATTTCTTCAAACAACAATTTTCTTAATTTACTTTGAATACTCTCCAAATACTCCTCTTTTTCTTTCATAAATGTATCTCGCTCTGCCGACAATTTCCCTGCCATTTTTCCAACCGCATGTATGTCACACATATCTATTTTCTCCTGACGTATATCACCAATGTCTTTTTTGACAGTTTGATACAACTTAGCAAGCACGACATATGCTGCAAGTTTCCTGATCACACCATCATCACGTACAGAAAAGTGTACCGCATCAATAAAAACGATAGGATACACAGGGGACAAAGGACGATTCTGCCATTCCTCGATTCGTGGAAGGAGTTTATCTGTGATATCCGATACCATTCCTTCACTTACTTCAAAGCCGTAAATATCCTCTATGGTTTCTGAAATCTGTCGAGTAGTCATTCCCTTTGCATACATTGAGATAATCTTGTCATCAATCGAAGAAATATCTTTTTGACGCTTTGGAAGTATTTGTGGCTCAAAAGAACTCTGGCGATCCTGAGGGACATCTACCTGAAATTCACCATATTTACTACGAACAGTTTTGGATTTCATACCATTACGGTAGTTAGGCTCACCGGATCTTTCATAACAGTCATAGCCTAGATGATCATCCATTTCCGTTTCAAGCATATCTTGAATTGTTCCGGAAAACAGATCTTTTAAAGCATCCTGAATATCCTCAGCAGATTGGATATCGTACTCCTGAAGCAGACCCTGGATAAGATTTCTTTTTCCTTCGGTCATTGGTTTTGGTTTGTAAACTTCTTTTTTTCTGTTTGCCATAATAAAAGGCCTCCTATGATTTTAATATTTTATCATAGAAGACCTTTATAGTGTTGAATTTACAGAGATTATTTCACGGGCTCAATAAATTTCATAAACACAAAGAAAAATGCTCCGAGAAACGGAAGTTTCTCGGAGCACTTTGTCTACGGTCTGAAATATATATATATATATTTATATATTGCTCAATAATGTTGATATCCATATAAGAAGCACATAGAAACCTATAAATGCCAACAAAACACCTACAACTTTTATCCGTTGTTTCCAATTCATTTTAGACCATAAATCAACTATTTCTCCCACAAAATTTTTTGCTTCTTTTATATCCGACCGAATCATTTCTTCATTTTTTTCATATTGTTTGTCAACTCCTTCAAGATATTTCTCTACTTCATCTTTTTTCTCTTCTTTCAATTTTTTGTACATACTTTTATAATTACTTATTGCGCTCTCCGCAAAAGCAATTTGCCCAATTGCGAAAATCATTATATCATATATGTTTCCTACGTCATCAGATGACATATCCATCATGGAAGTAATATATATAACTAATAAAATCAAAAATTGCACTATTGATGCAATTGATTTCACCCTATAAAATTTCACTTCATCAATAACACATTCTGTTAATGGAATGTATATAAACAAAGATATAATTACAAACCCTATGATTATGGTCTCTGGCAGATTAAACTTTAACGCCTGTGCAATAATATCTATTTCTTGACACAATGTTGAAATCAAAAATACTATTACAAATAAAATTACTATAATTTTTATCCAATTATATTGGTACCTCTTTCTCTTGCTTATTAAATAATAATAACTCAATAATACTTCGCTATAATTATCTTGTCCAGTTCCCCAGTTTAACAATATAATCAAAATTACCGTACTTACCACTACACTTAAAATTCTAGCAAAATCTGCGCCATTATTCCCTATGCAATTATATAGCAAAAATGCCTCTAATATATACAATATCAATGCTAGACTAAGAACAAGCAAAACAAGCAAGATTATCCCAACAATAATTCTATGTCCAAATCGCTTTTTTCTTGTTGCATATAGCCATTGCAAACATTTTTCAACAATGTAACTTATTATATACTTAATATCATCCATCTCTATGTAAATTTCTCAGCTGTATGCTTTTCTCCACTTCATAAATTTTATTATTTCCATGCGTATTATCGACGTAAATAATCTTTCATTATCTTTATTTACCAAACAATCACAATATATCTGCTCCTTGATACATAATGCCAACTTATACAGATTTTATCTCCTATTTCAATAAATCAAAACATCTCGCTTTCAAAGTCAGCAACCACCAGTTCAACTGGTGGTTTGCTATAAGCCCTCCAAAGGGCTATGTTACTGCTCGCCCCAAAGGGCGGTGTCACAAGCATTTTTACTGGTCCGCTATAAAGCGGTACTTCTTGAATCTTCTTTTCTCGATTCTTCTGCTTGTTCTTTTATATACTTCTGTACTGCCTCGTCTGTGATATTACCGATTGTTTCCACATAATATCCTCTTGCCCAAAATGCTTTATCCCACTTACTCTACAACTCTGGGTGACGATCGTATAGCATTAGGGTGCTTTTACCCTTTAAATATCCCATAAAATCTGAGACACTTAATTTCGGTGGTATTGCGACACTTAAATGCACGTGATCTACACAAACTGCTCCTGCAATTATTTCTACATTTTTATATTTGCATAGTGTATTTAAGATTTCACGTACATCCTCTCTTACCTTCCCATACAATACCTTTTTCCGATATTTTGGAATGAAAACGATGTGATATTGGCATTTCCATCTAGTGTGTGATATGCTTTTATTGTCCACTTGGACCACCTCCTGTGTTGAGTTTGGCTTGCGACACCATTCTCAATATACCACAGGAGGTTTTTCTTTTTTATCCTCACCGTTTCCAACTATTCCATTCTCCCCAGCATAGCTGGGGGATTAGACTTTTCATTAACCCTAACTGATTAATTCATTTTTCATATTTGTCTCTCCCAATCCATCAATCACTCCCCTTTACCACACCAAACTCTGTCATATCATATTTCCATTTATATCCACCTGCTTGCTTCTGTTTTCCGTTCGCCGCATCTCTAATACTTTTAGAATTTATACCAGTCTGCCTTACAGCATCCGCTATGGAATCATACATTCTTATATAATTTCCATCTAAACTAAACTGCTTTATTTTTCTCGCCTCGCCACTTACTTTTTTCTCAACAATCGGTGCAATGCTGTTCTGTTCACAAGGCAATTCCACCTTTTTCCATTGATAACCACCTGCTGTACTTCTAAAGCCCCTACAAGCACGTTGAATATTAAACTCCTTAATTCCACTCTTTTCTGCTGCTTCTGAAATATCAGAAAATTCAGCAATAAATTTACCATTCAGAGCATACTGATAAATAGCCCATTTTTTAACTTCTATTTTTGGGGATTCTTTTTCAAATACAAATTCTACTTGTTTTTTCTGCGGTACTTCTATATGCAAATCATTTAAAATTTTGATAAAATTAACATCTATAATATCGGTATTATGATGCCACTCTATAAGTCTTACTCCTTTTTCTTTGCATTTTTTACGTTTTATTTCATCTCGCCGTCTTGTATTTTGCAAGCCTTCTACTCCACCAAAAACATCAACTGCTTCATAATGTTGCAAACCTTGATATTCGATTCCCATTGACAATTCTGGTATAAACATGTCAAGAGATTGCCCTTCCAACCATACTGAACGATATTGATAAATAGTATTTGGAAAATATGATTTAACCAACATAAACAAAGAAAATTCACTTTTCCATCTTGCGTTTATTTTCCCCTCTTCAGTTAAATTTTGCACAACTTTTGAATACTCTCGTCGAATAGCTTCTAGATTATTACACAAATGATAATACTCTGTCTTATCAGTCATATAACAGTCATCCAACAGTGTATTATAAGGATATACTGTCATCCAATACTTTATTAATTCATGCGAATTTTTAGATGTTTTTTTTAGAATAGTCTTTACTGCTTCGTCAATCTCCTTTTTATCTATGATCCGCAAATTATTTTTCAAGTAACTTATTATATGCCTAATTTCAATACCACAAACAGAAGGATATGTAATCATTCTCTCTTTCAAAAGAAATAACCATAGATAAATAAACTCCATTTTATCATTTGCAATCCTAATCCTATAATTATGCGAAAAATCCTCCGAAAACATTGGTTCTAGCAATTTTACTTCTGCATCTTGGGCAAAATAATCTTTTATAACAATTTCAGCAATAGGATTTTTTATTGCAAAATAATATTCATGATATCCAAAAGTTTGTCGAGGTATTCTTTTTTGAAACAACTCCAATTCTTCTGCTTTCATTTTTCTAGCAGGTAAATATTTCCCATCATTTCGGAAATAAAGCAACTTCCAAAAATCATCCTCTTCTCGCCGGTAAATGCGTGATTCTGAATCATTAATACTGCTTTCGCATTCCTTTTCAGAAGAAAAATCATATTCTTTATACCCCCCAATATCACTTGCTTTATAATAAAAAATACCTTGTCTTAATAGCGAAGGTTCAAATTTACATATACCTTCCAGTCTTTTTATTTCATAGCTATTCTTATAAAAAGTCAATGTATATGTTCTGTCTATATCATCACTGTTTGGGTTCATATCTACAACAATCAAATCTTTAATCTGTTCGGCATCGTAAACCGCCTTTGCTTTAAGAATTTTCCATACACCATCAAAATTTCCGACCACACATGGATTAAATATCATATTTTCAGGTATTTTGTTTAGAAACAGCGTATCCCACATATATGAAAGATTTTTAATTTTGCACATTCGATTATTTAAATAAAATAAATAATCAAATATCCAAAGTCTGTAAGTTTTCATTTTTTTCTGCCGTACATTAATCGGTCCACAATAGTACAAATAATTCTCTTTTTTTACAAAATAGCAAATATTTTCGCCTTCTTCAAATTTGTCTTCGTAAATTACAGAAAACCCAGGACTGCTTTTAACAACTTCCTTTATAAGCCACTCTTTTTTCACTTGCTTTATTAACTTACTAATTATCCTTTTTTCTGATCCTTCCACAGGTATTTCACATTTGTATTCCATTTGCTTTACCTATCTCTTTATATATTATTTCACCGTAACAACGTACTTACTGCTATGAACTGCTATAAAACTATGCTTTGCTTATCCCTATCAACTTACATAGTGCTAGCGCTATGTCCAACCCATGACTAATGAAAATCTTATTCTGGCTTTTACACGAATTTAAATTTCCTTGTTCAATTATATCACTTTCACTCTCTACCTACCACAAAATATAGAGCAAGGTACTCCCATCTCCGTTAATGCGATTTTCTGTCTATCCTCATTTTGCTCCTTGGATGACACTCGCATATATCCATAAATGTTTATATCTTCCATGTATTTTTTCCTCCCATCTGCCAATATCTCCTACTTAGGTCTAGTTTTTGCATGCATATTGGTATATAACCTACAGAAAGCTGATTCGATAAAATCAGCCTTCTGTTGTAGTGTGTAATCATCATTGTAATAACGTTGCTCTCACAATCTCCTCCGCTCTCTCTCGAATATTATTCATCCTCTGCACCCAAAGCATCTGATTTTTCTCTTTCAGATGTTCAGTCACACCCTCTTGTTCTGCCATCTACTTTACAAGCAGATCAAACTGTGTCTCTGCCTGTTCCTGCATCATAAGCAAATGTTCCTTTAGTTTTCCACTTAAAAGCATCACCTGATAGAAGCCACTCCGGTGCTCTTTTAGATAATATTTTCTCATTAGTCCAAACTTTCTCAATTACCCTTCCGGCTCCGGATCAGAAATTAAGTTTGGTATCAAATAATCTCCATTTTTTTCGTATGTAATATTCATAAACAACCTCTCTTTCCACGAATTACAATTCGGTACTGATATTGTCTTTTCTCGATGTGCCATGTTCCTGTGTATGCATAGATTTTTGTTGTGTTTGCTTTTTCACAACCTTCTGCTTTTCTGTCAAACGTTCTTTCATTGTCTTAGGCTCTAATGACTTCACAAATTCTGCAAAGGCTTCGCCCAATCCTCTGTTGGAAATAAACTGCTTCATTTTATCCAATAGTTCACTCACATCTGATACTTTTTTCTCTAGTGCAACAATCTTCTTTTCGTATTTCTCCAACAACTTATTTCTGGATACAGCTCTACTGAAAGCATCTATGATTTTTTCCCAGTCGCTTTTCTTTACCTTGACATATTCTTCACTGCCAAAAATATTGCTGACTGGAATTGCCGCACTTTTCAATTTCTTGGTATCTTTCTCTGTTTCTTTGGCTATAGTCTTTAGAGTATCTGCTCTCAAATCATATTTTTTCAGCACATTCTTGTTATCTTTTTCTTTCTCGTCCAGCTTTGCGATCTGATCCACAAGTTTCTCTGCCTGTTCTGCCAGCCTTTGATTATTTTCGTCTATTTCCACTGCCTGATGTTCCAACTTTTCCACTTTCCGCATCGCAGCTTTATACTCCGGCAAGCTAAGGTTAATATGCTTTACTGAGCTGCCCTATCACTTCGCCTACGAAACGAGCATTCCCTACCAAATCATCTTCATACATGTTGTTAATCTTTATCTGCTGACCTTCCAAGCGTTTTGATAAGCAAAAATATAGCTCTCCATCTGCGATATATTCCTCTCCTTCCAAAGTTTTCACCGGTGTCGCTGCAAACAATCCCGCATTTTCCAATGCTTTCGAAATGGTAATGTGATTCTTAAGTTTACCCAAGTTTGCTGAAAATTTTAAAACATAGTCCTTGCCAATATAGAAAGCATTCTCATTCCTGTTACCGCTTCCTTCGTAGTAAATATCAGAAATGGTTTCATTCTCCAATCCCCACTTCTTTAAAATACTTGTCGCTTTTTTATGTGTAACCATTACATGTTCCTCCTTAACAATATTGATTCTATAAGGCTTTCTCACCCTATGCAGTTTCAAGTACTGTGCAGGTGTACATCCAAATTCACGTGCAAATGCTTTGTAAAAACCGGCATGGGTTTCAAAGCCATATAACAATGCCACATCAATCATTTTATTTCCACATTCTATGTCATAAATGGTATTCAGCAATCTGCGCCTTAATATATACTGCATTACAGGCATTCCAACTGCAGTCTGAAACAATCTATAATAGTGGAACAATGAAAATCCGGCTTTTTCGCTCAATTCCGCTGCCGAAATATCACATTTGATGTTTTCTTCAATATAGTCAATACTATCTTGTATTATTTCTCTGTACACGCTTACACTCCTTTCCGTTTTTTTGTAGCTACACTTATATAATAACGCGACTTTTCCGAAAAACCTTTCCGTTTTTGCTTTTTTTACATCCTTCTAACTGCAAGAAATGCCGCAGATACACTCTGCGGCACTCACCCTATACCAATTTCCTCTAATACACACATAATACAACCGATACTATCTTCAATGCTTTTCGTACCATCTAATCTCACTTTCTTACAATGCAACCTATTGGCACTTTCTTCAACCCGTTCGTTGCTTCTATTACCAATAATTTCTCTAAATGCCTTTTGCTGCTCATACATATCTCCGCCAGACATAACACGTGAACCAAACCTAACCTCTTCCCGATGTTGTACCCGCTTCACCCGTTCCTCCGCAGGAACCTCAAGAATAAATGCTACATCTATCACAGACAATATATCCTCATCCCAATTCATTGTTACGCCAGAAATAACAAACTGCGGATGCTTTTCTATGTCATTACGGATCATTTCCTGCACTTCTTTTGCTGAGCGTGGCATAGAATACGGAAGTTCCCCTTTATACTCACATTTAACATCATATTGTTGTTCCAGAACAGCTTGGCGAGAGTTCTTTTGTTCCGGAAAATAATAATCTTCTACATCCATCTCATAAAAATCAAGTCTTTTTGTAATAGCATGTGCAAGTGTGGATTTTCCGCACCCGTTCAATCCCATAATGGCAATGCCACGTACCATATATGTTCACTCCTACATTTAAAACTCTTTATTAAATTCGTTCTTATAGCATTACTTCAATCTCAATATCTTGCGACAATTCCATGGTTGCTCTTTTGAACCTATTCCCAATCTCAGACTCTCCAATTACATCCGTGTAATGAGTCGGTATAACCTTTTTAGGTTTAATCTTTTGTGTAAACTCAGCAGCTTCCTTAACGTCAAAAGTATATTTTCCGCCGCAAGGCACAAGCAAAATATCACACTGCACATCTATGTTATCTTCATTCGCATCAGTATCTCCTGTCACGAAATATGTCTCACCATCAAGGGTTACAACATATCCTACCCATCCCATTTCCCTTGTATGAAATGGCTTGTTAATATTATACGCTCGTACCCATTTTATCAAAATGTCCTCTCGATTTAATTCGGTTCCAGACTCCTCAGCGTTAACATACTCTACACAACTTACCATTTTACCGACTTGTTCACATACAACCTGTTTCATACTATATGGTGCAACTAATATCGTCTGCTCTTTAGAAACTTTTCTAATATCTTCCGGTGAAAAATGGTCATAATGCTCATGCGTCACAAAAATAAAATCTGCGTCATGTCTCTCCTCCGCAATCTTAAACGGATCAAAATATACCACCTTCGTTCCTTCAATTCTGATACTGCTTCGCGCGTTAATCGAAATTTTGGACATATCAAGTTTCCTTTCTATCATTTTACTTATAACTTCATTCTAGCACACTAATCTTATTTATTCCATGATATCATTTACCTACAACAAATGCCGCAGATTTCTCTGCGGCATTCCTAAAATCCATATTCAAATCATTCCGGCAACAAACTGGCAACACATTTTTGCAACCAATTTGCAACCACGCTTCCGGAAACTTCAGTGTTTTCGAGCATTTCCAACGTTTTTCTCCTATTCAAACTCTTTTTCTAGTTTGATTTTTCATATAAATCTGCTGTTATTACGTTTCAAAAATCGTATTATTTTGATACGATTTTGTATCTTGTTAATGTGGTTTCAAAACAGCTGTACCCAAATTGTACCCAACTAGAGCCTTAGCTTCCCTACACATTTATGTTTATTTATCTATCTATACTATCTTCCATTTCGTCCATCAATTTTTTTATTCTATCATCACATATCCCTTTCTCATGCATTATATATTCATTATATAGCATACGATACATTGATTCATAATTATTGTCATATCCAAATATCTCATCAAAATCCTTTATAAAACCTTCAAATGTATTAGATTCATTTAAAACAATCCACAATTGTTTACAAAATGTATATATTGGCTCTGCAAATTTTTCATTATGCCTCCTCATATCAAATACATATTCAAATATGGAATTTACCCGCTTGTTCAAACACATGATAATTGAATAAAGCAATAGCAAGCAATACTTACTATTGCTTATTGCGTTCTTTATAAGTCTGTATAGAACTTCGGGGTTCGTATACATATAAAACTTTTCATTTAATCCAAATCCGGCCGATAACATTTTATCAATATCTATTTGAATATTTAAGCTTAAAGACAAACTAATAATCGATAAAAAAATCTGTGGATATTGCTGTAAATATTCAATTCCATCATTATAAAAATAATCTATATCCCTTTTTATCAATATTGCTTTTTCATTTATATTTTTTTCTTTTATTTCATTGCATGCATTTACCTGCTTCACATATCTAAACAAATTTACCATATGTTCAATATAATCAAGATTTTCTTTCTGCAACACACAACGCCTATATTCATTATTTAGAAAACATAACGAATCCAGAACTTCACCTATTTTACCATCCTGCAAATATTTATCAAATAAATTTGCTAACTCTTCCTCCGCATAATTAATGTTTTGATCATACTTAATACGATAAAAATGCGCATCACTTAGTCTATATACAGCTCGGGAATTAAGTAATATTATATGATTATATTCTTCATAATATCTTGGGTGTAGCAAATTATGGTTGTAAATATCAACTATAATCGATAAAATATCAATCTTTTCATTTGTTGTATCACGACTTTCATCTATTACTTTCAACCTTGAAAATAAAAATTCTAAAATGCAGTCATGTTGCCTAGGCTCATTATTTTGAATTACCATCTCAATTATTAATCTTGCCAATTCATCATAATTAGAGTCACCAATCCATTCTCCCAGCAATTTTGTCAGTTCTGCATTATCATAAGTCTTACATATATAGAATGCTAAAAAATACTCATAAAACGTTTTGTGTGCAAAATCATATATATTTTCATCTTTTTCTTGAATTAATTCTGTTCTATCTACAAGATATTGAATAAAATTCCTAACTGCAACACTCCAGTTAATCCTATCTGTTACCCCTATTGCACTATAAACCGCATTTTCTAGCTCAGTAAAAGTAAATTTATAGCCAATGTCTTTCTTCAAATGTTCGAATTTATAATATGCTATCTGGGGGACCGTTAAGTTCATTGCAAGAATACTATTTGCTTTTCCTTCCAACTTAAAAGCCGCTTTAGTATTTTCTCTCTCCGTAAGAAATGTTTCTATACATTTACTATAAAACTCAATTCTTCTAGTGGGCAAATTTTTTTCAACATCAAAAATAACCAACGCCAATATTAATATAATTGGATTTGAGATTATAGAAGCACATCTTGCTCTTTTAATTTCTTTTTCAAATTTATTCCAAAAAGAGTCAAAATCTTCCTGTGTATCATAATACGAATTATACCAGTTTTTACTATATTGTCTTATTTGCTCCATGTTAAAGCTATTTATTTTAACATGAAGAAAAGTATCATCAAATCTATTTTTCAAATATCCTGCTTCTCTACTAGAAATTATAAATCTATTCAAATAATAAATATCGCAAAAAATGGCAATCTCATCCCTCACCTTATTTCTCGCTGCCAAATCAGGTATCTCATCCAGCGCGTCAAAAATCACGAGACACTTTCCTTTATTTAAGTAATCTGATAACACCGCTTGTATTTCTTCCGAACTTAATCCTGTGTGCTTAGTTCTTCTAGAAAATTCCATAGCAATACACCATAATATATTTTTCTTTTGATATCCAACTTCTTCTGCATACTCCTTTAAGTCAAGTTTTATTTTTAAAGCATAAGCCCCATACATTTTCTCATAATTACAAAAAAGATAATTTAGTGACGTGGACTTACCTAATCCAGCTCCTCCAATCAAAACAATTTTATTTCCAAAATCAAAAAAATTTTCCAGTTTAATAGAAGTAAATTCTTCCTTCCCATATCTATACAACTTTTCAATTTCTTTTCCATAATAAGAAAATGTATTTTCAATATAAAAATCTTTTAATTTTTGTTCCTTTTTTCTTTCTGCCCCCGATATACCTGTAAACCTAATAAGACCATATTCTTTTTCACATACTTGATGAAATAACTTAATATTCTCATCGCTAATACTAATTTTCTTATCCTCCAATGAATCAAAATATCTTTTTATATTATTCTCATTTTCCAAAATTTTTGTGATTATTTCTCTATGCGAAATAGTTATAAGTTGAAATAGAGCATAAACACTTGAATTATCTTCTATTATTTATTTGAAATACTCGTTATATAATTCCTCAATATCTTTTATAAATCGTCGTACTTCTATTCTCTTAACTGATTTACATTCTTTACAAATATAATATTCCATACTATCAATATACAAATTTTTATCCATTCCATCTTCTATGGTCAAAAAATAATTTCGAATCATATCTGCAAACTTGTTATTACAAATCAGCTTACTAAATTCATTGCAATCTAAAGATGAATCTGCATAACCCGTAAAAATATCATTAACAGATTTATTCAGTTTCTTGAACATTTTTTGTTTTTTCCCTTGTTCAATAAATTTTACCCCTATTGCCTCTGCTATTGACATTCCTAACGACAAAAGTATATCTTCCCACATAACGTATTTCCTCCTCAAGTATATTAATATATGGATTCACACAAATTTCTAATTTACACTTATCTTGTCTCGTTTACTGCTATAATTTTAACTAAAATAACATTACTCAAATATCCTCGTAATATCCTGATACCGATTTACCACCCGATAAATCTCTACCGCTTCCTTAACAACCTTATACAGCACAACATAATCTTGCCACACCACATACTTATAGTCCGTCTTAAAACTCACACGCTTGGACAAGTCCGCACCAATGTAAGGGAACTGCTGTATATTCTCAAACTGGCGGTAAATCTCCTGCACTGTTTCCAATGCCTTATCTGCATTATCCTCAGCAATGAACTCCTTAATAGATTTCAAGTCCTTTGCCACTAACGGATTGATCCGTAATTTCATCATATCCTATTCTCCCACCATTGTCTTGAGCTCATCCAATGACACCCAACCGTTTCCATCTTTCACAGCCGCTTCTGCTTCTTGCAGCTTCTCTAAAAGCTTCTTTTCTGCTTTATCACGCTCGTAATCTTCTATATCCATCACCACAAATCTGCCCCTACCATTTTTCGTAAGAAAAACAGGTTCTCCCACCTGGCAGTTCTTCAACACTTCATTGTAATTTCTCAAATCAGATACCGGTAATATATTTGGCATAGTTACCATCCTTTCAAAATCAATATTATATTCTACCTTTTATTATAGCAAAAACGCTGTAAAAATCAACGAAAGATTTTACAGCGTTTTCTATGTTTAAATACATGATTGCTTGATTAAATTTGTATCCCAGTCTGACATAAATTATTATCATTAGACCATTTTTTGATTAAACCGATAACCCACACCCCAAACCGTCTGTATGTAGATTGGCTTACTTGGATTATCTTCTATTTTCTCCCGTATATTGCGAATATGACTCATGACGATGTTATAATCACCGAAATATGGTTCTTTCCAGACACTATCATATATCTGCTCTTTACTAAAAACTATTCCAGCATTTTGAGCCAACAACAATAAAATCTCAAATTCTGTAAATGTTAAAATGATTTCTTCCTGTTGCTTTTTCACCAATCGATTTGTGATGTCTATTTCCAAACCCATCCATACAAAAAGATGGCATCTAAATGTAAAAAATCCATTCTCTTACAACCTCTTCTGCCATAGCCCTAATATTATTCATCCTTTGTACCCATAACATCTGATTCACCCCTTTCAATTGCTCTGTCACTCCCCCACCTTCTGCCATTTGCTCCACCAGCACATCAAACTGTAATTCTGTCTGTTCCTGCATCATGAGCAGATGTTCCTTTAGATTTCCATTTAGAACCATACCCTGATAAATGCCACTTTTATATTCTTTCAGATAACGTTTCCGCATTAATCCGAACTTTCTCAGTTCTCCTTCCGGCTCCGAATCAGTAATTATGTTCGGTATCAAATAATCTCCACATTTTTCATAAGTCAAATTCATTGTACGTTCCCCGCTTTCTTCAAATTTACATTTCCTGCTGCAATTTTTTCTTCTTATCCGGCATTTCCTGTTGTGTTGTCTTTCTCTGTCGATTCTGCTCCGCTGCATCCGCTTTCTTCTCTTCCAGTTTTTGCTTAAAAGATTTTGGTGCCAGTGATTTTACAAACTCTACAAACGCCTCTCCAAGTCCCCTTGCTGCCACAAACTGTTTTAACTTCTCTATCTGGTCAGTAAGAGTTACTATTTTCTTCTCCAAAGCAGATATTTTCTTTTCATATTTTTCCAGCAAATGATTCCTTGATACTGCCCGGCTGAAAGTATCTATAATCTTATTCCAATCACTTTTCTTTACCTTGACATATTCCTCACCGCCAAACAGATTATTGACCGGAATTGCAACACTTTTCATATTCTTGGTTTCCGCATCTACTTCTTTTGAAATGGTCTTTAAGGTAGTTGCTCTCAGATCATGTTTCTCAAGTAATTCCTGATTGCTTTTATCCCTTGCCTCCAGTTCATCAATCTGCTTCGCCAACTCCCCGGCTTGTGTAGCAAGTTCCTTGTTATGCATCTCCATTTCCTCTGCCTGTTGTTCCAGCGCTTCCACTTCCCGCATTGCAGCTTTATACTCCGGCAGGCTAAGATTATCTCTCTGTATTCCCAGCACCTCTATGTCAATGCCTTTCTCCCGGCAAAGATCCGTCAAATAGGCTCGTTCTCTTTGTTGCCATGCAACTGTTTCATTTTCCTTTTTACTGACCGCCTTTGCAAATCCCATCTGCTGTAATGCCTTGGTAAGACTATTGCGTGTTTCCATGCCTGTTTTATATCCATGCGCCACTGGAATATAATCAATATGTAAATGTGGTGTTGCTTCATCCAGGTGCATGACACAATTGAACAGATACAAATTCGGATTACGTTCCTGAAAGGTTTTTTCATACTGCTCCAATATTTCAATGACTGACTTTGCTTCCTCAGTAAGATTTCCATCCTCATCCACCACAGGAGTATCTTCCTTTTTTCCTATCTGAACGATATTTTCATAGAATGTCTTTTCCTTATTACCGGAATTTTCTATCTCCTTCAGATAATTTTCTTTTCTCCTGTCCTTACGCTTTTGCGTTGCATTATAATCCATAAGTGCCTGTCCAAAACATTTCTCATACGCTTTCTCCAAAGATTCCTGCATATAAATTCGGTTCCAAGATGTCCGTTCGGGTACCACATTTTTGCTGATAAAATCACGGTTATTATGTGTAAGATGTCCTTTCCCTTTTGGGAAAGAAATCGTTTTTGCTGCCAATCGTCTCACCTTCTTTCCTATCTTTTTTTGTATGCCAGCTAATTACGGTTTTGTTACTTTTGTCAAAAGTAACGCCTTATTACCTTTGACACTGTGTATCAAAGGTAGGCGCTCTGCGAGGCTGATGCCACTCTGCGAGTGTCATAGTCTGCCATTGCAAAATCCCCATGGCAGACTGCTCATTCCGGCAAAATGCCCCTTCATTCGCTATGGATGACGGTACCGAATAAAATGCTTTTGGTACCGTATCATAGGCTTCCGCTTTGAAAGTAGATACCAAGCACCAAAATGGGTTTCCATTTTCGGTACCGCCTATTCACCCATTGCAAGTGCCATTGACATCATGGCATCCGACATATCCGTCTCCGGCACTTGCTCCGTTTCTTCCTCACACTGCTCTCTGTGAGGCGTATCCTCGCCCGAAACGGTTCTTAGGGCATTGTTCCTCAAGTTCCTTCGTCAACTGCCTTAAAAACGCTTCCTGCATCTTTGAAATTCGATCTGCAACGCTTTCCTCAATATGTTCCGCTGTCACTTTCAACCCGTCATAAAAAGCCCCCTCCGAAAGCATCTTGTCGCTTGGAATATTTTCTTCGCTCAAAGCTTTCTTTGCATTCAATAGGGAGAAGCAAGGCTCCTCTGCTTCTCCTGCATCCCCCTTAGGTACCTTGCCATCCAAAACTAATACAAAGGCATCTGAAAGTGCCTTTCCATAGGAGCTGTCCTTTCGGGTTAAACTCTGTAGATACTCCCATGTCCGGCGCTGGTTCTCATCCTCCATGCAGAATCGCACGTTACTGGATTTGTATGTTTTTCTCATGCAGTTTTCCCTCTCATGCGCTGCTTCATTTCTGCCAAAGCCTCATATCCCTTTGCATTTGCACAAATATCGGAAATGACAGTTACATTTCCCTTTTCTGTCAAATCTGAAAAGTGCCTCAGCAGACAGCCACCACCGCCAATGACATAGAGATGAATCAGATCTTCCTTATAACCACGTGCCGTCAGCTTTTTTATGATTTCCTCTGTATAGCTTTCCGCAATTCGCTTCGTAACCATTGCTACATCATCAGTTCTTTCGCCTATGCCATTTCTAAGCAGAGGTTCTATTAACATTTCCGGCACTTCCACACCGCCTCTCTTGGACAGCTCTTTCTGTATTTTTTCCATACAATGATGTACCCCGAATACTTCTGTGCTGATACTCTTTTCAATCGGTCTGCCATCGTTAATTTCAAGAATACTCATGGTTCCGTTGCCAATGTCCACCAGCATATTCATTCCCGGCATCGCACCTTGATTATGTACAGCCGCCAGTCCCTGCGGAAAGATTTCCACACCACATAGATGCACCTTATAGCGTTCCTTTTGGAACATAAAACTCAGTTCCTTCTCCTGCATCAGATATGCTCTCCAATCGGCAGCCTGTGACTTTACCCACGCAAGCGGAAGTCCTACCGCAAACACGACCTCTGCTTCATGAAGTCCCCGGAATTTTAATTCCTCTGCCAGTCCTGCCAACGTCAAAATATAAAAATCATCAGAATCTGTTTTGTTGCCCTGATATACCAAATGGCTCTCGCCAATCACATAATATTTCTCCCGATATTTTACAAAGTTGGTACTGACAATCGGTTCCTCATCATATGCTTCCACTCCGGTAGTAAATACCCTATGGGCGGTCTTGATATTCCCGTACCCATGATCTAAACCGATATAAATTTTTCCTTTTGCTTTTCCATTGTTCTGAATATAATTTTTCTCCATTAAAATATCCTCCTGAATGTCCTGTTTACATATCCGTTTACATGTTTTTTTACAAATACTCTTTTGAAAAAATTCCGTTTACTCTGTTTACAAAGCTTCAAAGCCTTAATTTTACTGTATTCTTCCGTAAACCAGATTGTTTACATTTCCGTAAACGAACGCCTGTAAACAGAATTTGTAAACGCAGCCTAAAAAACTTTTATTTTTCTTCAAAGGGTATTACCGCATTCTCCGGCAGTTTCTGAAACTCATTTTTACCTGCCACCCTGCGCCACCCTCTTTGTGTGCCATATCCGGCAAATCGGTGGGAAGAGACCTTTTTCCATCCGACAATGCTATGGTTCATGACATTATTGATTTCCTTCAGTTCCCAATCCTTTGGTGTGTCATACTCATGAGAAAATGCTTCTTTGTAAATCATAATGCTGCATACATAATCCTCTGCCAGTTCATCCAGCCAGATCTGTATCACGCCGACCTTTGCATCCTCGGGCATAAAATCTTTCTGCATCTCCTTTAAGTATTCTTCTGTTTTCCTCAACAGCTTTAACTCGTGGGAACCATTCCGATATAGTTCCATCGCTTCCGCCCACGCCTGACGTATGTATTCCCTTGACTCTTTTTCATCCTCAAGAATGTGCTTTTCCACCCGTTCCGGATGTACCAGCACCGGGGCAAATCTCCGGTTTCCTGTACGGTCAAGAGGAAGAAAGTCCATATTGTTGGAAGTACCTACAAATACACATTGTCTTGGTCTGTCCTCCGGGTGGGTTTCATAAGGAATTTTGTATGTTTCTTTCTGCCTGCTGATAAAAGACTTAATATCTTCAATGCTCTTGGCATTCACTGTTGCCATCATTTCCGACATTTCAATAATCCAATGCCCCTGCATCTTCCGATAGACATTATCATCATCCATCCGCTTCAAATCATCCGAAAACCATTCATCATTGATGGCTAAAAACCGAAAAAATGTTGACTTGCCTGCTCCCTGCCCTCCTACAAGGCATACCATGATTTCAAACTTGCATCCCGGCTCATACACCCTTCGGATAGCTGCCATCATCAACAGCCGCATGATTTCTTTCGTGTAATCATCGTGATCAGCCCCCAGATACCTGGGCAAAAGATTGTCTATGCGTGGCTGTCCGTCCCATTTGAGTTTTTCCAGACAGTCCCGGATAGGATGATACCTGTTTTCACTTGCAACAATATTCATCGCCTTGTTGATGTTACGGTCATTTTTCAGACCATAATTCTTTTCCAAGTACCAATGTATCTGATACACATCAGTATCCGTCAGGCTGGAAGATGTGCGCTGCCATCCGAGATTGCCTACAATATCAATCTTTCCTGACAGCTCATTTTTTCTGATTGCACCCTTTAGCAAAGGATCACGTTGAAATACCAGCATACAGTTGTTGATTGTCTGACAAGTATTGCCTTTATCGTTTCTTGCCAAATCTGCCCGAATATCCTCTACCGTACTCATTTCCGTATCAAACACTTCCCCGATTTCGTTCCATGATACATTCTCTTCCGATTCTGACTCTCTCTGCAACTTCTTCCACCTCCTTCCTGCCTTTCATAAAAAGTTCCTGTTTATCCTCTGTACTACCCATGCATAAAATATCCAGCCAGTAAGTCATAATCGGTTCCGCCTGAAGCATCTGTGCATAGTCCTCTGAAAAAATAATATCCGGCGGCTTACCATTAAGGAAAATACTCATCTGCTCTATCAGTGATAAACTGTCCCTTAAACTCTCAATACTGTGATTGCACCATCTGTCAAAACGCTCCCTGATGTGTATCAGCCTCTCACGTTCTGTCCGTTCTCTACGAATACGCTCCCTGTCCTGCTCGCTTAATTCCTTATTTCCTTTGATCTCTATCGGCAACCGGAAATCTTCTACAATCTTCAATGCTGCCTCATATTGCGATAAATCAAACATCCGAGATACATAGTCAATCGCATCCCCTCCCACGCCGCAAGCAAAGCAATGATAGTTCTTATCAATCTTCATGCTTGGGTGCTTATCATCATGGAAAGGGCAACAGGCTAACCCATTTCTTCTGACCTGCAGACCATAGTTTTCCGCTACCTGTCTCGCCGTCAGATACTCCTTTACCTCTGAAAAAATATTCAATATGCAATTTTCTCCTTTCCTCCGGAGAAAGCCTTTGCTATAATAAATGTGTGTGTTAGATAGAAAGGCTTTATCCTTTTTATTCATGAATGCCCTTGTTACCAGCAGGGGCATTTTTATTTACTTCAAGTAATTGTTTTACCAGTTCCAGCAGCAATCCTTCCTCTTCTGTATTGCCATTCTGTAAATGTACCAATATCTGCTCCAATACTTTTGCCACCCTGACCGACATATAATTTCCGGCAATAACCGTTACCTCCTGCCCTAAAACTGCTTTCCGGTAATATTCACCTTTTGATATTCCCGATAAAATTATCTTCGCTTCCACTTGGCTTTTCTCTTCGTCACTCAGCCAAAAAGCAATTGTATTGCGCCGAAACCTATCTTCTCGTTTACACGCCACTCTCCTCACCTCTTTCCACTTTTCCAAGTCTATCTGCAATTTTTACCTGCGCATCCATAGACTGATGACAATAGGTTTCAATCGTAGTCGTAACCTTTCCATGCCCTAACCGTTTTGCAATCTCAACTGGACTGAATCCCATCTGCACAAGCATACTTGCATGACTGTGACGAGTACAATGAACTGTAATTTTCTTTACTCCCGACAACTTTATTCCACGCTCCATTTCGTGCTCAAAGAAGCTCTTTGTCCGTCCAACAAAAAGACGTGTTCCCAGTCTCACATGATACAATGTCGCAATATATTCCTTAAGTTCCTCCTGCAATTCCTTATGTATCGTAATCACACGAACCGAGCTTTCCGTCTTTGGTGCCGTAATCAGATCCTCTCCATCAAGCCTCGTCAAAGATTCGTCAACAGTTATGGTTCCCTGCTCAAAATCAATATCTTTCACTTGTAACGCCAGCAATTCTCCTATCTGCATACCTGTCCAAAATAAAATCTGAAAGGCAATCCATGAATCTTGCTTATCCATAATCGCATCTGAAAACTTCTGAAACTCCTCCAGCGTCCAATACGGTCTTTCATCCGCTTTACTCTTTCCCATACTTCCGGCTTTACGACAGGGATTGGAACGCAAATCATAGAAATTTACTGCATAATTCAAAATCGTACTAAGCTGATTATGTATTGTTTTCAGATATGTGGGCTTAAAACCTTTTTCCATCATTTCTCCCTGCCATTTGCGTATCATGGGAGCTGTGATTTCATTAATTGGCGTCTTTCCGAAATATGGTAGCACCTTGTCATTCATTACATACTCTTTTTGCTTCATGGTAGTTTTTCGTAAGCGCTTTTCCATATCCGCCTTATAAATCTCCCAAAAGTCCGCCAGTGTCATCGTCGGATCAGATGATTGCTGCAACATGAAATGTGCGTACCATTCTTCTGCTTCTTTCTTGGTCTTAAAACCTCTTTTTTGTGATTTCTTTTTGGTTCCCGTCCAATCTGTCCAGCGATATTGTATCCGCCACGTACCATTGGGATCTTTCTTTGCATTGCAGCTCATGCACTTACCTCCTTTGCTCCTCCGTACCATTTTTCCTTAAAATACTCCACCGGAATTTTCCCGGCAATTGTGAGAAATCCTTTACTTGCCAAATCCTTATTCATTTCTCTAAGGATTTTGTAGGCTTTCCCCATACTCACACCAAGCATTTTTGCAATGTCCTCCGCACTGTAATAGATTTTTTCGTTCATATTGTTTCCCCCTATTCTTGTATTTATTTCTGTATAGTATCATTTTGTTTCGTGTCAATATCTTTTTGCTTTGTTTTTTTCTTCTTGTGTGTTATCC